>ERZ1048686.2353-NODE-2353-length-13092-cov-19.961878_pt1 | contig 13092 bp, 10 predicted proteins | sample MGYA00383099_ERZ1048686 | MGnify/ENA primary metagenome ERZ1048686 (study PRJEB29581, sample SAMEA5548369) | metagenome | biome: marine; feature: coastal; material: water | depth 25 m | study: Short-term variability in the microbial, nano- and picoplankton... | reverse complement strand
TTATTATTTTTAATGTTTATTTACATGGTTTTTAAAAAAATAAATTATGAAAAAAATGATAAAATTAAACTTGTTTTAATTGGATGTGTGAGCCTAATCTTAATGCAGGCAACCATTCACGTAGGTGTTAATATTAGATTATTTCCTACAACTGGTATGACATTACCATTTTTGAGTTACGGAGGCTCTTCAATAGTAAGTATTTCAATATTATCTGGAATAATCTTAAATTTGACTAAAAGAAAAATAAATAATTGAAAATGAATAGTAAAATTTTAATTTCCACGGGAGGGTCTGGCGGACATGTTGTTCCTGCGATTACAATGCATGATCATTTAAAAAATCATTATGACGTTTCAATTTCAAGTGATATTAGAGGTTTAAGATATCTAGATAATGAGAATTATAAAATTTTTGTAGTAGATACACCTAAGTTAAATAAATTAATTTCATTACCTATTTCAATTTTAAAAGTAGTTTTTTTAACACTAAAATCTTTATTTCTATTAAAAAATGAGAAAATTCAAATTCTGATTTCAACAGGCGGATATATGTCTCTACCATTATGTATAGCAGCAAGAATGTTAAGTATTAAAATTTTTTTACTAGAACCAAATATGGTTATTGGAAGAGCAAATAAATTTTTTATAAAATTTTCTCAAAAAATAATATGTTATTCTGAAAATATTATTGGTTTTCCAAAAAAATTTCGAAGCAAAATAAAAATTTTAAATCCACTTATAAGAAAAAAATATTATGTAGATAAATTAAAAGAATATAAAAATGAAAAATTTACCTTAATTATAATTGGAGGAAGTCAAGGAGCACAAATATTTGATAAGATCTTACATGAGTCAATTATTAAAATATCAAAAACGAAATCTTTAAAAATATTTCATCAAACAAATCAAAAAAATATAAACACTCTTAAAAATTTATATTCAGAAAATAAAATTGATAATATTGTTTTTGATTTTGACCAAAATCTTAATTTGCTCTTAGATCAAGTAGATTTATGTATAACAAGAGCAGGAGCCTCTACTTTAGCTGAAATATCTCTTCTTAATAAACCTTTTATTGCCATCCCATTGCCAAGTTCTAAAGATAATCATCAATTAGAAAATGCAAATTATTATAAACATAAAGATTGTTGCTGGGTTGTTGATCAAATTAATTTTGATAAAAAAAAATTTGAAGATTTGTTAATAAATATTTTGAGCGATAAAGATGAAATTCTTAAGAAAAAAAATAACTTAGAAAAATTAAATTACCAAAATACTTGGAATAATGTTAATCAAAATTTATTAAATATTATAAATGAAAATTAAATTAGCAAAATCCGAGATTATCCACTTTGTTGGTATTGGTGGAATAGGAATGAGTGGATTATCCCTTATAATGAAGGGTAAAGGTTTTAAAATTCAAGGAAGTGATATAGCCAGCAATAAAAATATAGACAGATTAAAAAAGGAAAAAATAAAGATTACGATTGGACATAAAAAACAGAACATTGATAATGCCACTATCGTTGTTGTCTCTTCAGCAATTAAAAGAAATAATCCAGAGTTAGTAGAGGCAAAAAAAAAACAATTACCAATTTACAAAAGAGGAGAAATGCTGGCGAATATAGTTTCTCTTACAAAAAATATTGTAGTTGTTGGCTCTCATGGTAAGACTACCACGACTTCACTTATAGCTTCAATTTTTCAAGAAACTAAAATAGATCCAACTATTATTAATGGAGGTGTCATAAATTCAATTAATAATACAGCTAAACTAGGTAAAAGTGATTGGTCAATTCTGGAAGCAGATGAGTCAGATGGTAGCTTTATCCATATTCCACCCACATACTCAATAATAACTAATATCGATAGAGAGCATATGGATTTCTATAGTTCTATGAATGAGCTTAATAAATATTTTATTAAGTTTGTAAATAAAGTTCCATCATTTGGAAAATCATTTATTTGCATAGATGATAAGAATAATAAAAATTTAATTAAAAAATTAACTAATAAAAATTTTTATACATATGGTGTCGACACAAAATCAAATTTTTGCATTCAAAACATAAAACAAATGAGAGATTATTCTGAGTTTGATTTAAAAATAATTTTACCAAATAAAAAAAATAGATTAATTAAAAAAATAAAGATTCCTCTATTAGGGATACATAACATTAGAAATTCTGTTGCAGCATCAGCTTTAGCTATCACAGTAGGTTTAACTGTTTCAAATATTAAAAAAGGTTTAAAAAATTTTAAGGGAGTTCAAAGAAGATTTAATAAAATTTTTACATTTAATAAAGTAGATTTTTTTGATGACTATGCTCATCATCCAACAGAAATAAAAGTTGTGCTAGATGGAGTAAATAATGTCTATAAAGGTTATGACAAAGTATGTATTTTCCAACCCCATAGAATTTCAAGATTAAAAGATTTAAAGAAAGAATTTACTTATGCATTTAAAGATGCGGACAAAGTTATTTTATTACCAATTTATACGGCAGGTGAAAAAATGAAATTAGGTTTCAATTATCAAAATTTTGCAAGAGAAATAATTAAAAATTCAAAAGTTAAATTATTTCTGGTAGATGATAGATTTCAATTAGCAAAATATGTAAAGAATAATATATATGGAAAAAAAATAGTTATTGGAATGGGTGCGGGAACTATCTCGGCATGGATGAGAGAAATGCCTAAATATTTATAATGAGTATTAATCAAGATGATCTGTTATCAGAATTTAATGATAATATAAGATTAAATTATAGTTTAAAAAAAAAAAACTGGTTTAATATAGGTGGTAAGACTAAAATTTATTTTAAAGCAACCAGTTTAAAGGAATTAATTAAATTTTTAAAAAAAATTGAAGATAAAGAAAAACTATTTGTACTAGGTGTTGGATCAAATACCTTAATCACTGATAAAATTTATGATGGTGTTGTAATAAAACTTTCAAATAATTTTAATAATATTTCTCTTTTGTCGGAAGACATAATTATTGCTGGAAGTGCTGTAAGTGATAAATCACTTTCAGAGTTTGCAATGAAAAATTGTTTGGGTGGGTTTGAGTTTTTATCCTGCATACCTGGTACAGTAGGTGGTGGAATAAAGATGAATGCAGGTTGTTTTGAAAGGGAATTTAAAGACATATTAATTTCAGTACAAGCTATTAATAAATTAGGACAAGTCATTACGATACCAGCTAAAGAAATCAATTTTAAATATAGAGATAGCGGATTACCACATGATCTAATCTTTTTGAGTGCATCTTTTAAAGGTTATGAAAAAGATTCAGATTTAATTAAGAAAGAAATGGTTAAATTAAAAGAAAAAAAAGAAAAGACACAACCTACTAAAATTAAAACTAGCGGAAGCACATTCAAAAATCCAATAGATCAATCAGATGAAAAAGTTTGGCAATTAATAAAAAAGTCAGTTTCTTTGGAAAAATCTTTTGGAGATGCCTGTATTTCAGAAAAACATTGCAACTTTTTTGTTAATAAGGGTGATGCAAAGTTTGATGACATGATAAGATTAATAGAATTTGTATCCGAAAGTGTTTTAAAAAAAACTGGTGTAAAGTTAGAAACAGAAATTAAAATTTTAAAATAATTTGAAAAAAAAAATACTAATACTTGCTGGTGGAATTTCAAAAGAAAGATTAATTAGTCTTGATACTGGTTTACAAGTTGCAAAAGAACTAAAAAAAAATGGTTATAATGTAAAAATTTCTGAACCAGATAATAATTTAATAAAAAACATTAATAAATTTAGACCAAATGTTATCTTTAATGCTTTACACGGGCAGTTTGGTGAAGATGGTTATATTCAAACTATTCTAGAAGGGTTTAAAATACCATACACACATTCAGGGGTAATTGCTTCTTCATTAGCAATGGACAAGGAAATATCAAAAAAAATTTTTATAAAAAATAAAATTAATACACCTAAATATATTAGATATTCTTATGATAAAAATAATTTTGATTTAATAAAGATAATAGAAAAGAAATTAAAATTTCCAGTAGTAGTTAAGCCTATTAATGAGGGTTCGAGTGTAAATGTTTTTATTTGTACTAAAAAAAATATATCGAAAATTTTAAATTCAATGAAAAGTTACAAGCAAGTAATTATTGAAGAATTTATTGGTGGAAGAGAAATTCAAGTTGCAATTATGGGTAATAAGAAATTAGGAGCAATAGAACTTAAACCAAAAAGAAAATTTTATGATTATCAAGCCAAATACAACACTAATGCAAAAACTGAACATATAATTCCAGTTGTGCTTCCAAACAATAAATTAAATGAGGTCATGAACATGTCGCTTAAGGCACATAAAGTTATTGGCTGTAAAGGAGTTACTAGATCAGATTTTAAATTTTTTGAAAATAAATTTTATCTATTGGAGATTAATACTCAACCAGGAATGACTAAATTATCGCTTGTTCCAGAAATAGCAAAATATAAAGGAATAACATTTATAAAACTAATTGAGTGGATTTTAAAAGATGCAACAACGAAAAAGTAAAAAAATTTTGATATATCTTTTTTTATTATTTTTAGTTGGCTCAATTAACAATATCAATTTTAATAATTTAAAATTTAAAGAAATTGAAAATATAAAAGTTTTAGGACTTGGTAATTATGATAATTCTATTTTGATATCTCAAATTCAAAATTTAAATTTAAAAAATATTTTTTTTATTAATAGAGAAGATATAAAAAAAAAAATAAAATCAAACAATTTAGTTGAAAAATATGAGATTTTTAAGTTATATCCATCATCACTTGTTATTAATATTAAAAAAACAAAATTTTTAGCAAAGATAAATGATAAAGAAAAAATATTTCTTGTCGGCTCAAATGGAAAATTTTTAAAAAATAATTCCTTCTATAATCAGTTGCCATTTATTTTTGGGAAACCAGATGTTAGTGAATTTTTAGAATTTAAAGAAATTATTGATCAATCTAAATTTTCATACAATGAAGTTAAAAATTTATACTATTTTTCATCTAAAAGATGGGATTTAGAACTTAAAAATAATGTAATTATCAAATTATCTAAAGATTATCCAGAAGAGTCTTTAAAGTTAGCATTTGAATTTTTGCATAATAAAGATTTAAAAGATATTAAATTTATTGATGCTAGAATTAAAAATCAGATTATTTTAAATGATTGAAGAAGAAGATTTTGAAACATATTTGTCAATTTCTAAAGACAAATTTCAAATTATTGTTTTTGACATAAAAAACTCGAAAAATTTATTCAGCAATGAGACAATATATGACAATAAAAAAAAATTTCAAATTTTAGAACATTTAGTAGACTTTCTAGATACAAATATTTTTAAAATAGAAAAATTAGTTTCTACTTTTGTTAGAAATATTACTTTAGTCATCGACAGAGATGAAAATTTAAGTGTGGATATTTGTGTAAAAAAAAAAAATTATGATGAATTAATAAATCATAAAAATTTAGAGAATACGTTAATAGAAGCTAAAGATATATTTAAAGAAAATTATCAAGATCAAAGAATAACCCATATAGTAATTAGTAATTATTTAGTAAATGGAAAAAAATATTCAACTTTTATTAATAATTTACATGGTAATGACCTTTGTTTAGAAATTAATTTTAGTTCAATTTCAAATGAATTTATTTCAAGTTTAGAAAAAATTTTAGAAAAATATCAAATCAAGATTAGTCAATTTTTAAACGGCAATTATATAAAAAATTTTTTTAATCGTACCAAACTTGAACCATCTGAAATGATCTTTAAAATCAAACATGGCTATAATGCAAACGAAGTTTTACTAGTTCCAAAAAATGATGAAAATAAAGGTTTTTTTGAAAAATTTTTTCAATTATTTAGTTAAATCTGTTTTTTATTGTAATATTACTTGTTTTTGAGATTTGCAAATATCAGAATAAAAATCTCAAGTGTCTTACTTAACTCAAAAAACAATTAAAAATAATGTTTCTTTTAAAGGTGTCGCACTACATAGTGGTGTTAATGTAAATATATGCATCAAACCAGCAGACCCTAATTTTGGGATTGTTTTTCAAAGAGTGGATTTAAAAACTAATAATTTAATATATCCAAACTTTATGAATGTGACTAATACCTCCCTTAATACAACTATAGAAAATGAGAATGGGGTCAAAGTTTCAACAATCGAACATTTGATGGGAGCATTATTTGGATTAGGGATTGATAATGCACTCATAGAAATAGATAATGAAGAAGTTCCAATTTTAGATGGTTCAGCAAAAAAATTTATTGATGAAATTATTAAAACTGGATTTAAATTAAGTAATTTTCCAATTAAGATTATTAAAATAAATAAAAAAATAGAATATTCAGATGGTGAGAGATTTATATCAATACAGCCAACAACCTTAAGTCTTGATATAGATTTTGAACTTAAGTACAAAAATGAAATTATTGGAAATCAAAGAAACAAAGTTAAAGTATATGAAGATGATTTAACTGATGTTTATAACTCAAGAACTTTTTGTTTATTTGAGGATATTGAATTTATTAAAAAAAATGGTCTAGCAAAAGGTGGTAGTTTAGAAAATGCAATTGTTGTCAAAGATAAAGAGATATTAAACACGGAAGGTTTGAGGAATGAAAAAGAGTTTGTTAATCACAAAATACTTGATTGCATTGGAGATCTTTATACTTCAGGATATAGAATAGTTGGAAGTATTACTTGTTCTCAAGGAGGACACTATTTAACTAATCAATTGCTAAGAAAAGTTTTTCAAGATAAGGAGAATTTTTCAATTTTAGAAATCAAAGAAAAAAACCTTCCACACACCTTAATTAATAAAAAAATATTAAGATCTATAGCTTAACAGTAAAGATCACTTTAAAAGTATTTATTAAATCATTATAAACTTAGTATGAAATTTTTTAAGCTATTTACATTAATGACATTAGTTTTATTTTCTTTTTCATGCTCCAAAGAAAAAGTAAAACAATCTGTTATTAATGAAAAAAATTTAGATGCTCAAGTCCTAGAAGCTTATGAAGAAGGCATGAGTTCATTAGAGCAAGGAGACGTATTATTTGCTTCAAAAAAATTTAATGAAGCAGAAATGCTATATCCTCAATCTGAGTGGGCACCAAAATCTGCTCTAATGGCAGCATATTCTTATTATACCCAAGATTATTATGAAGATGCTATAGCTGAATTAGTAAGATTAATTCGGGTTTATCCATATTATAAAAATTTAGATTATGCATATTATCTAATGGCAGTTTCATATTATGAACAAATCATTGATGAAAAAAAAGATCTACAATCAATTTTAAATGCTAAAAAAAATTTCTCTTATGTAATAAAGGAATACCCGAATACAGAATATGCACTAGACTCTGAATTTAAATTAGATCTTATAAATGACGTACTTGCTTCAAAAGAAATGTATATAGGTAGATTTTATTTTGATAAAAAAAAATGGATACCTGCAATAAATAGATTTAGAAAAGTAACAGATGAATATGACACAACTATATATGCTGAAGAAGCATTGCATCGATTAGTAGAAGTTTATTACACCATAGGATTGATAGATGAAGCAGAAAAGTATGCTAAAATTTTAGGTTATAATTATCAATCTTCCAAATGGTATGAGCAGAGTTATAGGGTATTTAATAAAAAATATAAAATTAAAAAGATTAAAAAAGATAAAAGAAGAAAAAAATACATTTTAAAAAAATTTAAATCTCTTTTTGATTCAGATGAATAAAAAAGATATTGAAATTGAATATAAAAAAAAGATTAAGTTAATAATCAATTATAACAAAAATTATTATGACGCTAGCAAACCACTAGTATCTGATAAAGTATATGATGACTTAAAAAAAAGTATTTTAAATTTAGAGAGCAAACATTCATTCTTAAATTCAAAAAATTCACCTTCAAAAATAGTAGGATTTAAACCATCTAAAAATTTTCAAAAGAAAGCACATAGAGTTTCAATGTTGTCTTTGGCAAATGCGTTTGGTAGAGAAGATCTGATTAACTTTGAAAAAAGAATATTAAATTTTTTATCTAAAAATATAAATTTCAATCTATCTTATAGCACAGAACCCAAGATAGACGGTATATCAGCATCATTGATATATAAAAATGGTGAGTTTAAAACTGGTTTATCTAGAGGTGATGGAAAAGAAGGTGAAGATATTACGGTTAATCTTGCTACTATTGAAGATATCCCAAAAAAAATTAAGTCAAAAGACTTTCCTGAAGAAATTGATATTAGAGGTGAAGTTTTTATACAAAATAGTGATTTTGAAAACCTGAAAGAAAAATTTGCAAACCCAAGAAATGCAGCATCTGGTTCGTTAAGACAAAAAAACCCAGATGATACCAAAAAAATCCCTTTAAAATTTATTGCTTATACTTTTGGTTATGAAAAAGGTTTAAAAATTAAAAACCAAATAGATTTTTTAGGAAAATTAAATGACTGGGGTTTTAAAACTAACCCACTTAATAAATTAATTACAGGAGTTGATAATTTACTAATTAATTACAACAATATAGAAAAAAACAGAACAAAAATTGATTTTGATATCGATGGTATAGTTTATAAAATTAATGACTTTGAGCTTCAAAAAAGGCTTGGCAATGTTGCTAATGCACCAAGGTGGGCTATTGCTCATAAATTTGCCTCTAATAAAGCAATATCTAAAATTCTTAATATAGAAATTCAAATTGGTAGAACAGGAGCCTTAACACCGGTTGCAAAAATTAAACCAGTTAATATTGGAGGAGTAATTGTATCTAATGCAACTTTACATAACGAAGATGAAATCGATCGAAAAGATATAAGAATTGGAGATTTAGCAACTATAGAGAGAGCTGGTGATGTAATACCTCACATATTGTCAGTGGATAAAACGAAGAGGGATATTAAGTCGCTAAAATTTATATTTCCAAAAAAATGTCCATCATGTGGCTCTAAAACAATTAAAGAATTTAATAATGTTACCAAAAGAAAGGATGCTGTTAGAAGATGTGCAAGCGAAGGTTATAAGTGTGAAAAAATTGCAATAGAAAAAATAAAACATTTTGTTTCAAAAGATGCTTTTAATATTGATGGGTTTGGAAAGAAAATAGTCGAAAATTTTTGGAAACTTAATTTAATAAAATTACCACAAGATATATTCAAATTAGATTTTAAAAAAATAGAAAAACTTGAAGGTTGGGGCAAACAATCAATGGAAAATTTAAAATATTCAATTAATCAAAGAAAAAATATTTCTTTAGAAAGATTAATATACTCATTAGGTATACGACATATTGGTATAGAAAATGCAAAAATTTTGTCAAAATATTTTAAATCATTTTCAAGATTTATTAGTTTTTCAAATAAACAAAGTCTAAATGATATATTAAATATTGATGGAATTGGTGAAACTCAACTTAAATCAGTAAATAACTTTTTTAATAATGAGGTTAATCTTAATATTTTAGAGGAATTGCAAAAAGTTTTAATTATAAGAAATGCAACAAATAAAGATAAAAATGGATTATTAAAAGAAAAAACATTTATGGTAACAGGAAAGTTGAATGGTATCAGTAGAGCAGAAGCAAAATCATTGATAGAAGAAAATTCTGGAACTTCAGTAAGTACTGTTTCAAAAAAATTAAACTATTTAATCATAGGTGAAAAACCCACAAAAAGAAAAGTAGATATGGCTAAAGAACTTGAAATTACTATTTTAAATCAAAGTCAATTTTTGAAAATGCTAAATATAAGTAGCTAACCATTTTCTTTCTTTGTGAGTAAGGTATTTTGAAAGTTTGGAATAAATATTTAAGTGATATTTGAAGAGATAATCTTTTTCTAATTTAGTCAAAAGATTATAATTAATTAATTCTTTATCTATTGGGGCAAGAGTTAAATTCTCAAAAAGAATTTTGTTTTTAATTTTTTTTACAAAAACTAGGTTTTCTATTCTAATACCAAAAGAACCTTTTTTATAATATCCCGGTTCATTACTTAAAATCATACCCTCTTGAATTTTAATCTTGTTAAATTTGGAAATTGATTGTGGGCCCTCATGAACATTTAAAAAGAAACCTACACCATGACCAGTACCATGTGCGTAATCTAAGTTGCTTATATTCAAATATTTTCTGGCTCTTTTGTCTATTTTTATTCCCGTATTATCTAATCTTAAATCTGTGTTTGCTACAGCAATATGGCCCTTTAATACTTTTGTGTAAATATTTTTGATGCATAGTTTTTGTGTTGAAAAACAGATTGTTCGTGTGACATCAGTTGTACCATATTCATATTGGCCACCTGAATCACACAAAAAGACGTCTGTTTTTTTTATTGTTCTACAATTTTCTTTTTTAGCTCTATAATGAACAATAGCACCATTTGCACCTGATCCAGCGATTGTTTCGAAACTAGGATATAAATAATTACTATTTTTTTTTCTAAATTTTTCTAGTTTATTTTGAGCATCAACTTCTGTAATAATTTTTTTATTAACATTTTTGATCCAATAAATAAATTTTGTCAGTGCAACTCCATCTAAAACATGAGATTTAATCATATTGTTAATTTCTGTCTTATTTTTTATTGCTTTAAGAAGATAAGTTGGGTCTTCTCTTTTTGTAATTGTAAATTTTGATTTAATAATATCTTCATAAAAAACTGAACAAGATTTGTTATCTATTATGAAATTTTTACCATTTAATTCTAAAATTTTTTTTGGTAAATTATTTGTATTAATTAGTTGATTTTTATTAATAATCTTTTCTTGAATTATTTTTTTTACCCTTGGAGGTTCAGCTATTAAATATATTTTTTTTGATTTATTAATAATCAGTCTAGAATTTGGTATAGGACTATTAGGTCCATCTTTACCTCTTATATTTAAAATCCAGGCAACATTTTCTGGGGCTGTTACAAATAAATTATCTGTTTTATTTTTTTTTAAGTAATTTACAATCTTATTGATTTTTGATTTTTTATTTTCTCCAACTATTTCATCCTTAAGTGAAAAAAAAGGAATATTTTTAATAAATTTTTGAGTTTTAATTTCATCTATTAGGTTATTAGATAAAAATTTAACTTTATTGTATTTTAAAAAATAATTTTTAATTTGTTCATGTGTAAATAGCTTTGGGTCTAGACCTAATTTTAAATTTTTAAACAACTTACAATTAATTATTTTTTTATAGTCAATAATTTTAAAATATTTTCCACTCTCCATCTCACTTTGGATTGTGTATCTACCATCTGTAAATAAATAATTCTTATCTTTTAAAACAATTGCTAAACCAGCTGAACCACTAAAATTTGAAATAATTTTTAATCTATTAATTTTTGAATATTCAGTAAAATAGTCATCATTTTTAGCTATGACATATCCATCAATATCGTATTTTTTAAATTTTTTTCTTAAAGCTTTTATTTCTTTGTTCATTTAATTCTCTTTTGATATCTTATCCACCCAGGACTTCTTGTACCCTCTTCAATTTCAAAGTCTTGATTAAAATCAAAATCATGACCATCGTCAACTTCCTCTTCAAAAAAAGAATTTTTTTCCAAATGTTTTTCTGGTAATTCTTCTATAAATCTTGAAGCCATGCTGTCGATCCAATCGCCTTGATAAAACCTATTCATAGAAAAAGAAATAATAGCCTTTTTTTTAGCTCTAGTAATACCAACATAAGCTAAACGCCGCTCTTCTTCTAAGCCACTTTGACCCTTTTCCTCAATTGATTTTTGATGTGGAAACAAACCTTCTTCCCAACCAGGAAGGAAAACCACATCAAATTCAAGTCCTTTTGCTGCATGCATAGTCATCATGTTAATTTTTTCACCGTCCCATTCTTGATCAATTGATGTTGCTAAAGAAACATGTTCTAAAAAACTCTCTAAATTATCAAATTCTTTCATCGCACTTAATAATTCTTTTATATTTTCTAATCTATTTTCATTATCCAAATCTTTTTTATTCTTAAGCATAGCTGAGTAACCCGACTCATCTAAAACAGTCTGCAGTAATTTGATGTGATTTATCTTTTTTAAATTAAGATCATTTCTCCATTTATTTAATGCGTTAAGAAAAAAACTAAGACCTATTTTGGTTTTTGGTTTAATTAAATTTTGTTCAAGCATTTTATTTGCAGAAGATTCTAGACTTAAATTGTTTTCTTTTCCAAATTCATGAATAGTTTTTATGGTAGTATCTCCAATTGACCTTTTAGGATTGTTGACAATTCGCTCAAATGCTAGATCATCTTTTTCTTGATGGATAAGTCTTAAATAGGCAACACAATCTTTTATTTCAGCTCTTTCATAAAATTTAGTCCCTCCTAAAATTCTATAGGGCATACCAATTTTAAGAAATCTTTCTTCAAATTCTCTTGTTTGAAATATGGCTCTGACCAAAATAGCCATTTCATTAAAGGAGTATTTTTTTTTTAACTTTTTCTCGATTTCATCAGAAATTCCAATTGCTTCATCTTTACCATTTTTAAAACAATTTAATTTAACTAAATCTCCTTCTTCCATGTTAGTTGTGAGTGTTTTTCCAACTCTATTTTGATTATTTGAAATTAAATTGGAAGCAACAGATAAAATATTTTGAGAAGATCTATAATTCTGTTCCAGTCTTATAACTTTTGTATTTTCATATACCTGGTCAAATTCTAAAAAATTTTTAATTTCTGCTCCTCTCCAACTATAAATAGATTGGTCATCATCTCCCACACAACATAAATTTTTAGTTTTTTCAGATAATAGATTTAACCATTTACTTTGAATAAAATTAGTGTCTTGATACTCGTCAACTAAGATATATTTAAAATTAGTTGTATAGATTTGTCTAATATCAGGATAATTTTCTAAAATTTTTACAGTATGTAAAATTAAGTCGCCAAAATCACATGAATTTAAGTCTATTAATTTTTGTTGATAAATTTTATATAAAGGAAGTATCGTTTTCTCATAAACATCTTTATTATTTACTATAACTTCTGATGGGTAATACCCTTTATTTTTCCATCGATCAATTATTGCCAATATAAATCTAGGTGCCAATTGTTT
>ERZ1048686.2345-NODE-2345-length-13126-cov-9.547931_pt1 | contig 13126 bp, 13 predicted proteins | sample MGYA00383099_ERZ1048686 | MGnify/ENA primary metagenome ERZ1048686 (study PRJEB29581, sample SAMEA5548369) | metagenome | biome: marine; feature: coastal; material: water | depth 25 m | study: Short-term variability in the microbial, nano- and picoplankton... | reverse complement strand
TTCTTTATTAATAGCATAATTGATAGCTTGCCTAACTTTTTTGTTATTAAACGGCTCTCTTTTAAGGTTGAAGCCAAGGTATGTATAACCATTACCCATCTCCTTATATAAAGCTGTTCTATTTTTTAGTTTTGGTTTAGCTGGAAAAACTCTCTTGAACTGTATTGGATTGATATTCATTAAATCGATATTGCCTGCAGAGAGCTCTAAAAATTGAGAAGATGTATCCGGTATAATTCTAGAGGTTAGTTTTTCAATATAAGGCGCTCCCAATACACCATTTTCGCTTTTGATTAAATTCACTTGTTGACCGCTTACCCAGTCTCCAAGCTTGTAGTAATTTGATCCAGTTGGTTTTCTTGAAAAGAAGGTGCTATTAACGTCTTCATTCTCAAGTATATGTTTTGGTAATATTTCTAATGACGCCCATGTATCCAGTGCAGGTGCGTAATTATCATCGTATGTCACAATGAATGTATGCTCATCAGGGACTTTAGCTTCACTCACAAGGGTATAATCAGATCCATAGGGCGTTCTTGTATTTGGGTTGGTAATTAACTTCCAAGTAAAATAGACATCAGCGCTTGTGAGGGGTTTACCATCCGACCATTCAAGTCCTTTTTTTATTTTGAAAGTTATGGTTTTTTGATCTTCTGAAATTTTCCAACTTTTGGCAATGTCAGAAGTAAAGTTCAGGTTTTCATCATACCTGATAAGTGAATTAAAAATTTTACTTGCGATTGCACTTGAAGCGCTATCTCCCGCTATCATTGAAATGAGGTTGCTTGGTTCGGCAGACATTGCATTGATCATCACCCCACCACTTGATAAATTATTATCATTATAATCAATAACTTCTGAATCATTATTAGAGCAACTTATTATGAAAATAAGCGATAATATTAGTAAAAAAAATTGTTTCAAGATTGATCTCTTAGTTGTTTATTGTGGAATATCTATAGTTGTACCTATGATTATTATATGTGAATCAAGTTCATTAAACTCTTTTAGATCCTCTATTGAAACTTTATATTTTCTAGCTATACCGCCAAGCGTATCGCCTCTTGAAACATGATGTGTTCCAACCGATGTGTAATTAAAGTCCCCAGTTCCTTTAAGAGTGTATTTACTCTTAAGCTCACTACTCTTTGGAATCAAAACAGTGCTATTCCTTCTAAATGTAACTCTTCCATTTAGACTATTGATTCTTTTAAATGTACTAAGGTTAATATCAAATTTTTTAGCCACTTTCATAATAGACTCTTTTCTTTTTGGTTTATATAAAACCCAATTCGATAGGGCACCATCATGTGCTGCTAGATTTTTGTTATAGGTATTAATTTTATGTTGAGGTAATAAAACACCAATTGGCTGGGGCTCTCTAGGAATCAGTGGTCTTTTATGATGCGCATTTAGTAACTCAAATTCTTCTGAGGGTATGTCGGCTAATTTTAAAATAAGGTCTATATCCATCTGCTCCGTTAACATAACCTCTTCAAAGTAAGGTTCATTGGGGATATAAGGTACCTCAACATTATACTTTTTAGGGTTTTGGATGATATGCTTCATAGCAATTAACTTTGAAACATATTCGTCGGTCTCTCTTGGAAGGCTAATAGTGTAGTAGTCAGTTGCTCTTTTTCTTCTCTTATTTTTTTTGATTTCTCTGCTTACTTTGCCTTCACCAGCGTTATATGCAGCAAGTGCTAATTCCCATGTTCCGAATTGGTTATAGAGCTTCTCAAGGTAATTGAGAGAAGCATTTGTTGAAAGAATCACATTGCTTCTCTCATCCTTCCACCAGTCTTGTTTAAGACCATAATTTTTTCCAGTTGAAGGTATAAATTGCCAGAGTCCAACGGCCTTCATATTTGATCTTGCAATTGGGTTATAAGCGCTTTCAATGATAGGCAGTAATGCTATTTCCATTGGCATATTTCTCTTTTCTACTTCTTGAACAACATGGTAGATGTATCTTTTAGTTCTTTCGAACATTCTGTAGGTGTATACAGGGTGTTCACTGTACCAACGCTCATATTTTTTAACTACTTTTTTAGCCCACTTCTTTTTTGGGTCAGGAATTCGATAACCTTTATTAACGATATTCCAGATATCTTCTGGCTTTTCTTGAATTAGAATTTCTTTAGTGGATGCCGATACCGCGTCAGTACTTTTTGAAATTTCACTATGTTCAATATCATCCAGATATTCAAAAGATTGCTGCTGAGCATTTACGCAATGACAATGATCATCAATAGGTTCTGATTTTAGATTTATGGGTAATATAAATATGAATAAACTAATATACATACAGAAAATATTTTTTGTAAATCTAAACATCTTAAAAATTATCCTTTCTAATTCTTCGTTCTTTAAATTGTGCTAAGGTTTTTGATCGAAGAAACGGGTTTGTTTCTAGCTCCTCACTCAGTGTTGATGGGAGTGTAATATCCACATTCTTTAAACTCCTCTTTCTTGCAATAAGGTCCTCATTATCTTTTTCTAACATAAGCGCAAATTCAATATTTTTTTTTGTATATTCATGAGCACAAAATATTTTTATCGATCTCGGCAGCTTTGAAAGGATATTTAAGGATGTATGCATTTGAGAGAACGTACCTTCAAATAACCTCCCACACCCGCATCCAAAAATTGTATCACCACAAAATAGATGATTTTCATCAGCAAATACAATATGATCAAGTGTATGACCTGGAGTCGCAATAACTCTAAATGAAATATTCAGCACATCAATAACTACAAGATCATCATTCTCAACCTCCTTACAGACAAAATTAAAGTTATTTTTTGGACCACATATCTTAACATTGGGATAAGCTTTTATTAATTCTTTCACACCGCCAATATGATCAGCATGTTTGTGAGTTATTAAGATGGTTTGAAGGTGAATATTTTCTTTTTGAAGTATTTCTAATACTGGTGATGCATCTCCCGGATCTACTATTACGGCATCCTTATTTTTTTTTATCATCCAAATATAATTATCTGTAAAAGATTTTATTGGGTGTATAGATATATTAGTATTTTTTGGTAGACTGAATTGCATATATAGTTAAAATTTTACTATAGATTTATGGAATATTTTATAAAATGAATTGGTTTGATAGTGAATTAGGTGAAAGTCTTGTTGTCTTTGAACAAAAGGTGATAGAGAAGTACCTAGATCAAAAATTTGGTTATTATGCATTGCAGTTAGGTGAACATAAAAGTAACTTTATTAAAAATGTAAAAATAAAGCATCAAATTATAGTGAGCGGTAAGGAAAAAAATGTTGATTTAGATGCAGAATGGCTTCCCTTTGGTTTTGATTCTATCGATTTAATTTTGTGCCTTCATGTATTTGAAAAGGCTGTGGATCCTAAAAAGTTAATGGATGAGTTATTTAGAGTTACCATTTCTGGTGGATATATAATTTTGTGTGGTTTTAATCCAATTAGTTTCGCTGGCTTACGAAAAACAGTTAAATTTGATAACTTTTTCCCTTGGAATGGAAGCTTTTTAAGTATTTCAAAAGCACAAAACATGCTAAAGGAGTCTGGATTTACATTGAGAGAATCCAAATTAGAACATTATCAACCTATGTTTTTTGACAGCAAATCAAACATTAATGATAAATTAGAGAAGATAGGAAATAGATGGCTACCACTTTTTGGCAACATTTATTTTTTAGTAGCTGAGAAGGTGACTGTTTCAAAAATTCCAAAAAAACAAAAATGGAGTAAGTTAAAGCAAAGGAAGACGGTAGCAACGAAATCTTATGATTAAAATATATACTGATGGAGCATGCAAGGGAAATCCTGGAGTTGGAGGTTGGGGTGCAATCATAATGCGAGATGGAAAAAATATTGAGTTGTTTGGTGGTGAGAATGAAACAACAAATAACCGAATGGAATTGATGGCAGTTATTATGGCTCTAAAAAAAGTACCATCAAACCTTGAACTTACTATTTATACTGACTCTACTTATGTTCAGAAGGGTATAAGTGAATGGATTAAAAATTGGAAAGTTAATAATTGGCGTTCTAGTAATAAAAAACTAGTTAAGAATAAGGATTTATGGGTAGACTTAGACGAAGCTGTAGGCTCAAGAAAAATTTATTGGGAATGGGTGAAGGGACATGCAGGAAACGAAGGGAATGAAAAAGCAGATGAATTGGCCAATCAAGGCGTCATGTCAGTGATGAGGGGATTATGAGGCAAGTCTTTTTAGATACAGAAACCACGGGTCTTGACCCAAATCAAGGTCACAGAATAATAGAAATTGCTGCTGTTGAAATTAATAATCGTCAACTTTCAGAGAATCAATTCCATGTTTACACAAACCCAGAACGTGAAATAGATGCGGCTGCCCAAGAGGTTCATGGGATTACACTAGAGTTTTTAAAAGATAAAAGTTTATTTAAGGATATAGCAGAAGAACTTTTGAATTTTATTCATGGAAGTGAATTGATTATTCATAATGCACCGTTTGATATTGGCTTCCTTAATATGGAATTAGGCAGGATAGGTCTTGATAAAGTCGAAGAGCATATTGAAAAAATTACAGACTCTTTAGTGATGGCAAGGGATCTAAGGCCTGGCCAAAGAAATAATTTAGATGCGTTGTGCAGAGCCTATAAGGTGGATAATTCAAAAAGAAGTCAGCATGGGGCGCTTTTAGATGCTCAATTGCTTGGTGAAGTTTATTTAGGAATGACTCGTGGTCAAGAAGACATTGCTATTAATTTTTCTCAAGATGAAAAAGAGGTTCACTTGGGTGTCGTTGATCATAATAAATTAAAGGTTATTCATGCCAACGATAATGAGATATTGTCACATGAAGCTTACCTAGAAAAAATAGAGACTAAATCTTCATGGTAGTGGCAATAAGATAGTCTAAATAGCAGATGCGTCCGCCCAATTATTGGGTGTCTCATAAAGTCTAACTTTTATTGGCCTTATTAGGTCACCAAACTCTCTTTTAAATGCGCTTGTGAGTAATTCAAGGGCGGTGAGTGCCATATTTTCTGCAGTAGGGACTCTCTTAAGTATTACAGTTTTATGGTTATCTAGAGTATTGAGAAAGGAAATGACTTCTAAATCTTTTTCATATGCAATGAAAGCATGATCCCATTTCTCCACAATAATCTTTTTTATTAGATTTTTTGCATCTTTGAAGTCCATTACCATTCCAAAATCTGATTCATGACTTTGTTCGCCGATTTCACCTTTAACAGTAACTTCAATTGCATAGCGATGCCCATGAAGATTTTTACATACACTTTTATGATTTGGGATTCTATGTCCAGAATCAAATTCCATTCTTGTGGTAATTTCCATTATTAGCTCTTATCAATCGCCTGAATTCTTATTGATGCTGGTGGGTGAGAGTGATGGAAGGCTGAATATAATGAATCCGGTGTAAGTGTTGACGCATTGTCTCGATATAGTTTTATTAGTGACTGTTTCATATCTTTTGCATTTGCATTTTGACAAGCGTATTCATCTGCTTCAAATTCATTTCTTCTTGAGATATTACTAAAAAATGGGTTTATAAAAAAACCTACAAATTTAAACAAAACAAAAATAAATAAAATTAAGAAATTTGCATCACTTATCGTTTGAATACCAAGGCCAATATAAAAATCATTATTGTTCTTAAGGTTTCCAAAAATACATAGAACTAAAAAGAATAAGATCATTTGGATAAATAAAAATTTTATTATATGATTTTTTTTGAAGTGACCAAGCTCATGAGCAATAACTGCTTCAATCTCGTTTGCATTTAATTTCTTAAGTAATGTATCAAAAAATACAATCCTTTTAGTCTTCCCAAAGCCAGCAAAGAATGCATTACCATGAGTGCTCCTTAACGAAGCATTCATAACAAATAAACCGTTACACTCAAAACCACATTTCTTTAGTAACTTTTCAATCTTAGTCTTTAAAGCTTTGTTTTTAAGTGGTGTTAGCTCATTAGAAATTTGTGTAAGTATTGGAGCAAGAGCTACGTATGCTACTAGGCAACAACATAAGAAAAACCAAAGCCACAGCCACCAATTCTCTTCGAGCTCAGACAAAATCCAGAGCGCAGCAAAAGAAAAGATTACGGAAAAAAGAATTAAAAAAAATATAGATTTGGTTTGATCCTCAAAAAACAACTTCGGCGTTACTTTATTAAAACCATACTTTGTCTCAATTCCAAATGTCTGGAAGATGCCAGAGGGAATGCTAATTAGATGAAGTACTAAAAATATACTTGTTATAACAAAAGCCCCATTGATTAGCGAACTGTCAAAATGTGTATCAAGGAAATTATAAATTTCATTAATTGCTCCACTTGCTATAAGAATAGATGAAGCTAATAAAATAATTAGATAAAATATAGTTTTTTTGTGAGCATTAGATTGTTTAATGGCTTTTTGAAATACATTTGGTGATTGTTTTATAAGATTTGTAACAAGAAACTTCACTAAAAAAAATATACAAATGACGAAGGTAACCCCTAAAATGAGACTATAAAATTCAAGAGCATGACCAAAATTATTACTTATTATATTATTTAATAGATTAATACCACCACCCAATGTAAGGAGATATAAAACTATTGCTCCAAATATAAGATCAATGGAATTAAAATTTATCTTTGAAACAGTGTAGTCAGCAGCTTTTTTGTGATCAGCTAATTTAATAATTTTTGTGAATGCAGTAGGCACCATTCTTTTATTTTTTAAAACAAAGTTTTTTTGCCTAAAGTCTAAATATAATTCAACTGCCGTTGTTAATATTAATAAAAAAATAAAAATAAATTGATAGCTCTCAGCCATATCTTATGCTCTATAATGTCAAAGATAGTATTGTGCAGTAAAAATAAGCTAAAAGTAAGCATGAAGCTTTAAATCTAAGTATCAGATATAAATTTTAATGGAAATCATGATGAGTAAGAATCATAATAATTTAATTTGGATTGACATGGAAATGAGTGGCCTTAACTCACAGACAGATCGAATCCTTGAAATTGCAATTATTATCACCGATCCTTTTTTAACAATTTTAGAGGAAGGGCCAGTTCTTGTATTGAAACAATCTGATGAGGTCTTAGCAAAAATGGATGCATGGAATCAATCAACTCATGGTAAATCTGGCTTAATTGAAAAAGTAAAAAACTCATCAACCACTGAAGAAGTTGCAACTCATCAGATGATTGAATTTATTTCGAAGTTTGTAGGAAAAAATAGATCCCCAATGTGTGGAAACTCAATCTGCCAGGATAGGAGATTTTTGGCAAACTACATGCCTGACCTTGAATCTTATTTCCACTACCGAAATTTAGATGTCAGTGTATTTAAAGAATTGGCTAAACGCTGGAAGCCAGAATTAATAGATGGCTTTAAGAAAGGCGGTAAGCATGAAGCTTTGGCTGATATAAGGGAATCTATTGAAGAATTAAAGTATTACAGAGAACATTTCATTAAAATTTAATATTGATGTTCACCTTCTCAAATTTTATGTTAGTTGGTCTAGGAGCAGCCTTTGGAGCTTGGTTAAGATGGCTGATAACATATTTTTTATCGACTGTTGACCCTTCCTTACCTCATGGAACGCTTGTGGTTAACCTAATAGGTGGTCTAGTTATCGGGATATCCTTTGCAGCAATACAAAGCACATCTATTCATGTATCTGAAGAAATTAAATTAATCTTAAATGTAGGTTTTTTAGGTGCATTTACAACATTTTCAACTTATTCCATGGAGCTACTCAACCTTTTTTTAAAAGGTGAAGTAGCTTTAGGTATATTATTTGCTGCTTTAAATGTAATTGGTGCCTTAATTTTTTGTTTTATTGGCTATTACTTATTTAGTCTTTTTTTGAAGTAACTTTCGCCTTCTTTGTTTTTGGTGCGGCCTTAGCTTTTGGTGTTGCCTTAGTTTTTGGTGTTTTAGTTTTTTTAGTCTCAACCATCACTAATTCCTTGGTATCTTTTTCAGCTTTTTTTTGTTTTTGCCAGTCAGCAATCTTTTTAGGGGATGCTTTCTTTGGATTCTCCTTTTTAGGCTCGGGAATAGGTTTGCTTTCAGTTTCAACTAGCTTTAAGCCAACACTATTTAGATCAACTTTAGGTAATTTTTCAGCCCTTTTCTTCTTTGGTTTAGTAGAAATTGGTTTTTCGGCCAAAATAGGTTTTTCTTCAGCTTTAATTAAATTTGATGACACATCTTTTAAAGGCTTTTCTGGAGCCTTTTTACTAGACGAAACACCAGAATTATTTGGTGCGTTATCTTTAGGAAATCTATCCTTATAATTTGATTTCCTATTTCGATTATTTCTTCTATTTCGATTATTTCTTTGGCGGCTATCTGGCTTTAAACTTTTGTCTTCTTCGTCAATGACTTTCTCTGATGAGGTTTTCCTTTCAGCGTTTTTAATTGTTTCCTCATCATTGCTTGGGGTAATTAAATCTTTAATAAATCCAAAGATTGACTTATTCTTTTTGCCCGTTTGATTTGGAACAACTTGCTTAACTGCAGGCTCCAATTTTTCTTGTTTTGATTCAGCTTTATTATTCTTATCAATATCTTCCTCAAGAGGTTGCTCTACAACTTTGTAACTAGCTTTTCCTATATTTTGGGCTGAGCGCTCAATATGAAATTTTGGTATTTCAAAGTACCTATTCGGGATAACAATAATTGAACATTCTGACTTAACTTCAATATCTTTAATATCATTCCTTTTTTCGTTTAGCAAGAGAGTGGCAACCTCTATCGGCAATTGAATTGCGACACTTTGTAACTTCTCTTTGTTACATTCTTGTTCAATCATTCTTAGCATTGATAATGCGGTTGATTGAATATCTCTAACGCGACCGGTTCCTTCACATCTAGGACAAACGCCACTTATTGATTCACCAAGACTAGGCCTTAGCCTTTGTCTTGAGATTTCAAGCAAACCAAATCGTGAAATTTTATTAGTCTGAATTCTCGCTTTATCTTGTTTTAGTTCATCACGCATCTTGTTTTCAACGCTTCTTTGATTTTTTTGATTCTCCATATCAATAAAATCAATCACAATAAGACCACCAATATCTCTCAACCTCAATTGCTTTGAAATTTCTACTGCAGCCTCAATATTAGTGTTGAATGCTGTACTTTCAATGTCTCTTCCTTTTGTTGATCTACTAGAATTAACATCAATTGAAACAAGTGCTTCTGTATGATCAATTACTATCGCCCCCCCTGAAGGGAGCTGAACCTCTCTTAAAAAAGCAGATTCTATTTGATTTTCGATGCCATATTTTGTGAACAGTGATGTTTCTTCGTCATAAAATTTAATTCTCTCTGCGTAATTGGGCATTACATGTGACATAAATTGGTGTGCTTGATCAAAGATTGATTGTTTATCGATAATAATTTCTTCAATATCTGTATTAAAGTAATCTCGAATTGCCCTAACTACCAAGTTACTTTCTTGATAGATTAAGAAAGCACCAGACTGCGCATCAGCTGCTCCCGCAATAGCAGCCCATAGCTGGTTTAAATAATCTAAATCCCATTGAATTTCTTCAACAGATGCGCCGATACCAGCTGTTCTTCCGATAACACTCATACCTTTTTTTACTTTGACTTGCGATAATATTTCTTTAAATTGAGTGCGTTCTTCACCCTCAACTCGCCTTGATATTCCACCACCATCATTATTATTAGGCATTAATACAATATATCTTCCAGCGAGTGATAGGTAGGTTGTTAGGGCGGCGCCTTTATTTCCTCTTTCATCTTTACTTACCTGAACTACAAGTTCCTGACCCTCGGACATCACATCCTTAATTGAAATACTTTTTTTTCTAGATTTTTTTGAATATAAATCTGGTGATATTTCTTTGAATGGAAGGAAGCCATGACGGTCAACACCATAGTTGACAAAAGCCGCTTCTAGGGATGGTTCAATTCGGGTGACTACTGCTTTGTATATATTACTTTTGCGTTGCTCTTGATTTCCTCTTTCAAAGTCCAGGTCTTCAAGTTTATTTTCATTGATTGTTGCAACTCTTAGCTCCTCAGATTGAGTAGCGTTAAATAGCATTCTTTTCATCTTAATCTCCAATTTAAGTTTGAAGATTTTACATAAAAGAATATAGCTGAAATATAAATAAATACCTGACTCATAACTAGAGCCATGAAAATAAAGCTATTTTATTCGGTATCCATTTCTATTTTTATTTACAATATTTTTATATTTATATTTAAATTTAATTTCTACTATATTTTTATTAAAATCTTTTTGTGTATCTGCCTCTTTTATATTATTTTTTAAATAGGTGCGCAGACCAAACCTCGAATTCTTTGTTTATGTATAATTCAGATCATATTCATTATTTTTTGCACTATTGCATAAGATATCTGAGTGGTTAGTATAAGTTATAATTCTTATGAAAACAAACTATGACCAACTTTATAGAAAAAAAAGTTACTTACAGACTAGTTGACGAAGGCAGCATTGGTCAAAAAATTGATAATTTTTTAATCAAAATACTTAAGGGTGTTCCAAAAGGGCATATATATAAATTATTAAGAACTGGCCAGGTACGCGTTAATAAAAAAAGAGTTAAAACTGAATACAAGCTGTGTCGAGGAGATGAATTAAGAATTCCACCCGTTGACTTTAAAGAAAAGGCTACTCCTAAAAGTTTAAAAATTGATAATCATACAAAGAAATCAATAACTCAAAATATATTATTTGAAGATGAATGTTTGCTAGTTATCAATAAACCTTATGGCCTAGCGGTTCATGGTGGCAGCGGTCTTAGTTTTGGAGTTATTGAGCTTGTTAGGAAAATTTTTCCCGAAGAAAAATTTCTTGAGCTTATTCATCGGCTTGATAAAGAGACCTCAGGGGTTCTTTTGATCGCAAAAAAAAGATCCGCCTTGGTCGAAATCCAAAAACAAATAAGAGAAAAGAAAATTCATAAAAAGTATATAGTTGCTATTTCGGGTTTATGGAAAGATAAACAAAGGACGGTTAAGTTAGACTTGGTAAAAATGTCAAATTCAGAAGGTCAAAAAGTAGTCGTTGTTAACAGTAATATAGGGCAGCAGAATTCAAAGGAATCCAAGTCTATTTTTTTCTTAAAGCAGCATTTTAGAAATTTTAGTTTATTAGACGTGAAATTAATTACTGGTCGTACTCACCAAATAAGAGTCCATTTGGCTCATTTAGGATTTCCAGTTTTAGGAGACCAAAGATATGGTGACTTCAAGGTCAATAAAGAACTTGAGAAGACTGGATTTAAAAGAATGTTTTTGCATGCTAACGAGTATGGTGTGATTCATCCTAAAAGTAGAGAGAAATTATTCATTTCAGCACCGTTGCCCAAAGAATTAAGTAACTTTATTGATTTTAGATAAGAGTCATGAAATTATTTTTATGAGTAGACGATTTGAGTTGATAATATTTGATTGGGATGGGACTTTGTCCGATTCTGTTGGCCTTATTACTGATCTAATGATTCAGTCTTTTTTACTTCATAATGTCTCACCTCCATCAAGAAAGGAGGTAGCAGACATACTTGGCATTAAGCTAAGTGAAGCTTTTAAAATTCTTTTAAAAGAAAAAAAACAAAATAACAGTGAATTAATATTAAATTCATATATTGATTTGTACAATCACAGTTCAAATAAGGTTAAATTATTCGATGGCGTGGAATATGGTATTAAGGAGTTATACAGATGCGATTATAAGCTAGCTATCGCAACGGGCGGAGGAAGAAATTATTTAGATAGTTGCCTTGCTCAAACTTCTATTAAAGATAATATAAGTGTAACCAAAACTTCTGATGATTGCTTTTCAAAACCACATCCGCAAATGTGTAAAGAAATTATGGATGAGCTTTTTATAGAGCCTGAAACAACCTTAGTTATTGGTGATTCTGTTCATGATTTACAAATGGCAAAAAATGCGGGTATTGCATCACTTGCTGTAACTTATGGGGCTCATAATCAAGATGCCTTATCAATCTATGATCCCTTAGATTATATGGGGGACGCAAATATGATATTTGATTGGATAAAAAGGCATGGGTAAGTCTGTTATTATAAATAAAAATCAATTTGAGCAATCTGCAGATACAGTGACATTCGATATTCCCCTTATTGGAGAAAAAAAACAAGGTTTCTTGGTTTGGTTTGAAGGGAAATTTAAGGCATATGTTAATGAATGTAGGCATATGGAAGTATGTCTTGATTGGCAGCCTAATGATTTTTTTGATGAAGATAGAAGATTCATTATTTGCTCTACGCATGGTGCGTTATATTCGCCTAAATCAGGTTTATGTGTTGCTGGACCATGCAAGGGACAAAATTTGATTAAGCTAAAGGTATTAGAGAGAAAAGAAGATATTATAATTTTTACAGATAAGGAAGGGTGTAAAGAGGATGGCTGAGAATAAAAAAGATAATTGGGAACAAAAAACAATTGAAAAAATTGCTTCAAGCTCACTTATAGAGCAAAGACGATCTAGGCGGTGGGGTATATTTTTCAAACTAATCACTCTTTTATATATCGGAATCATTATCTACGGATTTAATTCTATGTCTCATTCATCAATACCCTCCAACGAAAAGATTACGGCTCTCGTAAAGCTTGATGGTGTTATTGGCTCTAATCTTGAGGTTAATGCAGACGACGTTATTAGTGGTTTGAGAGAAGCATATGCTCACCAAGGAACAGAAGCCATCATATTATCAATCAATAGCCCAGGAGGGAGTCCTGTGCAGTCTGGAATTATAAATGATGAAATTAATAGGTATAAATTGATTCATCCTAACATTCCTATCTATGCAGTCGTAGAGGATATTTGTGCTTCTGGTGGTTACTACATTGCTGTTGCCGCAGATCAAATATTTGTTAATAAGGCTAGTATCGTAGGTTCTATCGGTGTACGTATGGATGGTTTTGGTTTGGAAGAATTGATAAAAAATATTGGTGTCGAACGTCGTTTAATGATCGCAGGTAAAAATAAAGGCATGCTAGATCCATTCCTACCAATAGTCCCAGAACAAGAAGAGTTTGTTCAAAAGCTTCTTAACGAAATCCATGATCAATTTATCGCTGTTGTAAAGAGAGGAAGGGG
>ERZ1048686.2340-NODE-2340-length-13144-cov-4.190160_pt1 | contig 13144 bp, 9 predicted proteins | sample MGYA00383099_ERZ1048686 | MGnify/ENA primary metagenome ERZ1048686 (study PRJEB29581, sample SAMEA5548369) | metagenome | biome: marine; feature: coastal; material: water | depth 25 m | study: Short-term variability in the microbial, nano- and picoplankton... | reverse complement strand
AATGTATACCCAGGCGCTACGTACACCGATAGCTGGGCCAGTTCAGATTTGCCGAAAAGTCGATTTATGCAAGCGGATGACATTGCGAAAAGTATTTTAAACGCCTATAATATCAATGAATTCTCCGATGTTGAAGAGATTGTTATTCGCCCCATATTGGGCGATATTTAATCCTCCACCGCTATTCCTAAATCCTTAATTTCTTGCTCTGCAGCTTGAACCAATACAGTCAGATCATCTACCTTTCCTTGAAGAGCGGCCAGTTGTTCTTGAGCCAATTTCAATTGTTTTAGATGCGTTCCAGTAGCTCCGGTTGTTGTAGCATACATTGCCCAACCTGCTCCACTCATTAATTCGGTTAAGCCTTCAGTACGTTCTTTTTCGTAGGCATCTTTTAATTTGTCTCCATACATTAATCGACTGATTCCATCCCACTTTAGGGACAGTTCCTTGGTTTTTCCAATCATCTCAAAAGGAACCTTAGGAGCATAGGCCGCTTTGCTTAAAGCCGCAATGCGTTTTTCCAATCCTTTAAAATTAATGTTCAGTAAATCAATGCTTTGACTGGTTTTTTGAATTTCTAAGGTGGCTTGCGCCGCTTGATTTGCATCCATGGTTTGGATGGTATTTGGAACAATTTCTTTCACCTCAAAGGAAACTTGATTCGAGGTAAACAGGACTTTAGCATTTTCAATAATCGTAATCTCCGCAGCATAGGTTCCTGGTCGCACTATAAAACCAGGCATATTTGCCGCAGTATTAGAGAGCACACGTAAATCCGAATGCCTCAAGTCCCAAGTGGCTTTTTGCATCCCTTTTCCTGCAGCACCTTTCATCCGGCGTATTTCATTTCCCTGTGCATCCTTTATAGAAATTATGGCATAGGCTCCTTTGTATTGCTTTTCATTGCGCAGGGTTTCTATATCAGTCAGCGGAAAATCTCCTTTTGTTTTAATAGCCTCAGCCTCCGCCTTCTCACGAATAGCTTTGGGACTTTCATTGCTGTTCTTTACCCAGTAGTAAAGGCTTGCTCCAAATACAGGGTTGGGTTCCTGGTAATAATTAGCTCCTTGATTCCCATTCCCTCCTCTGCCAATAGGGTTGCGGGTTTGGAATAGTTTGGCTGTTTTAACAGGCAGTATAGTTATCTCTTTTTCATAAATTTCTGATGTTACATCTCTCAAGGGAGCATAATTGTCTAAAATAGAAAATCCCCGCCCAAAAGTGGCTAAAACTAAATCATTCTCTCTCTCCTGTATTTCCATATCCATGATAGCAATGGGAGGCAAGCCAGACTTTAATTGTCCCCACCATTTTCCATGATCTTTACTTACAAAAACACCAAACTCTGTACCTACGAAAAGAAGATCCGGTGTTTTATAGTCTTGCGCCAAACATTTGATGCTTCCATTTTCTGGAAGGTTCGATGAAATGTTTTGCCATTTATTTCCATTATCCTTAGATACATATACATAAGGCTTAAAATCGCCATCCTTGTGGTTGTCCCAGCTCGCATACAAGGTATTTTTATCAAACTTAGAAAAATGGACGCTGCTAATAGCTGCAAAATCGGGTAATCCCGTCGGTCTATTGGCTTTATTCCATGTGACTCCACCATCGCTGCTTAATTGAATCAGTCCATCATCAGTACCAGCCGCCAATAAATTGGCATCCAATCGGCTCTCATCAAAATAGATAATGGTTCCATACATACTCACACTTTGATCCTTGGCCACCGCATCTGGTCCCCAATGCCTGTCCATTACTTTTAAGGTATTGCGATCCATGTTTTTGCTTAAATCGCCGCTAATTAAGGTCCAGTTATTTCCGTAATCTGTGCTTTTAAATACTTTATTAGCGCAGTAGTACAGCACCTTAGGATTGTGATTGCTAATGAGTAGGGGAGCATCCCAATTCCATCGCATAGCCTCAGTGTCCGTTGGTTTTAATTGCGTGATATTTCCGGTTTTCTTATCGTAGCGTACCAAACCACCATACTGCCATTGGCTATATACAATATCTGGATTTGTCGGGTCAATTTGAGATTTAAACCCGTCTCCACCTACGGTAATAAACCAATCAGAATTAGGGATTCCGCTGGAACTTGTATTTGCACTAGGCCCGCCCAATGTATTGTTATCTTGGGTTCCACCATACACATTATAGAAGGGATAGTCATTATCTATTCCAACCCTGTAAAATTGAGTCAAAGGCAAATTGTCCTTAAAATCATAGGTTCGTCCATTGTCAAAGGTTTCGTACAAACCACCGTCGCAACCAATGCGCCAGTGTTTGGTATTGCTTGGGTTAATCCAAATGGCATGATTGTCTACATGCTTATCCTTTACCGGAACTCTAGAAACCGTTTTTCCTCCATCCTTAGACCAATGCAAATAGGTATCCATAATGAAGACTCGATCTTCATCTATGGGATCTGACATTAGTTCTTGGTAGTAGTTTCCAGAAGTGTATTTCCCATTTGTTTTACTCCAGGATTCGCCTTTATCAATGCTCACAAATAGTCCACCTGCTTTTCCTTCCGTTTCTACCATACAGTATAATGGCTCGCTCGACTGTGCAGCAAAGCACATCGCTATTCTACCTTTATCGCCACCAGGAAGTCCAGCATTTATGGCCTTCCATGTTTTACCTCCATCCGTACTTTTAAATAAGCTGCTCTCTGGGCCGCCTCCCATATAGGTCCACTGCCTGCGTTCTCTTTGGTGAAAAGCAGCATAGATAATCTCTGGATTATTTGGGTCTAAATGAACTTCATTACACCCAGTATATTCGCTCACATGTTTGATGCGTTCCCAGTTCTTCCCTCCATCTATGGTTTTATATAAACCTCTCTCGCCTCCCTTATTCCAAACAGGGCCATAGGCTGCTACATATATAATGTTAGAATTGTTGGGGTGAATTTTAATCATACCTATATGCTGGCTTTCTTTCAGCCCCATATTTTTAAAAGATTTCCCTCCGTTTAAACTGAGATATACTCCATTTCCATATCCCACACTCCGCTGATTGTTGTTTTCACCCGTTCCTACCCATATCTTTAAATGATCATTTGGATCTATGCTCACACAGCCAATGCTTTGGGTTCCATACGAATCAAATATGGGTTTAAAAGTGGTTCCTGCATTATTGGTCTTCCATACTCCACTATAAGCTGCCGCCACATAATAGGTGTTAATATCCGTGTGGTCGGTAGCTAAATCTACAATTCTACCGCTGGTTACAGCAGGTCCAATATTCCTAAACTTCATGCTGTTTAATACCGATGAAGGAATGGTGTCTTGAGCATAAGTAATACTTGAGATTAAGAGTAAAAGGAGTCCTAGAACATTTTTCATATTTAGCAAATGTATTCAAATTTGAATGTACTAAAAAAGCATTCGTCTATAAATTAGAAAGAAAGGAAGATTTATAGATTAAATCTTCATTTCTTAAACACTAGGGGTGTGATTTTGACTCATTGAGCAAAGCGCATGAGTAAAACGACATAAAGCATTAAGAAGCTTATGTGGAGGCATAAGATTACAAACTGCTTAAAGCAAAGGTCTGCGTCTTTGGTATAAATTTAGTTTTTAGACGGAATTAGAGTAAATAGTCTCCTTCTCTCTTATATTTGTCTAAGCATTGACGCCTCTTTTTTACATAAGCTGTAGCCTAAGTACACTCCTTATTCTAGCCGCCTTTATTGCGGGGCTAAAGGGAAAAGAGAAACTACGTATCTGCCTTATTTTTTTTGGTGCATTTAGCTTTTACCTAGGTGCCGCATTTCTAGATGATTTTGTAAATATCTGGGATGAACGCTTTCACGCATTGGTTGCTAAAAACAGCATGAAGAATCCTTTAAAGCCGGGTTTGTATGCCAATCCAGTTTTAGGCGATTTTACAGTAGCATGGGATGCGACGGCTGTTTGGCTGCATAAACAGCCGCTGTTTACCTGGTTAATGGCGCTTTCGTATAAAGCCTTTGGGGTAAACTATTGGGCAGGTCGCCTACCGGCTGCTCTTCTCATGAGTTTGGTTTGCAGTTTTGGCTATTCTGTTATGGTCGATCTATTGAACAAAAGAACTGCATTTTTAGGAGCTCTTCTGATGGTATACAGTTACTACTCTATGTCTTTGGTTTCTGGCCGACAGTTTATAGACCAGAATGATGCTCAATTTGTAGGCTTTGCCTCGCTGGCCTTTTTTATGGCCTTGCGTTTTATACAGAAACAGAAACGTGCTTGGCTCTTGAGTTCTGCTATACTTACTTCCTGCGCCATACTAACGAAGTGGTTGCCCGGCTTGTATGCCTTTGGTTTCTTATGCTTGGTTTGGGTATTGGGGAGGCCTTTTAAATTTACAGATCTGGTTCGATACTTTGCTGTAGTTGTCGCTTTGGTTCTGCCATGGCAAATCTTTGCATATAGAAAGTACCCCAATCATTTTATGCATGAGTTAAAGTTAAACTCAGCGCATTTTACCGATGCAGTGGAAGGCCAAGTGCGCGATTGGGATTTTCACTTTCTACAATTCCCCAATCATTATGGATTTGCCATTTTATTTTTAATGCTTTTTGGAATAATCCATTCGTTTGTTAAGCGGAATAGGATGGCCATGGCTGTTTCTGTTTTAGTGGTCTTTGTTTATGGCTTTTTTACCCTTGCCCAAACACGCATGCCTAGTTTTACATATGTAGCCATGTCGGGCGTGGTGTTTTTATCTACATACTCCTTGCATGCTTTATTGGCTTTAAAATATAGAATAAAGGCTATGCGGGCTTTGGTTGGTTTATTCTTTATCCTAACAATCTATGAAAATTTTCATTATGATGAGTTAATTAAGAACTTCGATAGAAATGGACAACAGAGCTATTACAGAAATGGCTTGGTCGAAAATAAGGAATGGTTCAAAAGGCAAAACTTAACAGATAAGGATGTGGTTTTTAACCTTCCGCGCAGAACCCATGTAGAATTGATGTTTTATACGGATGCAGCTGCTTATCCATACTGGCCAAGCAAGAAAGATTTAGAAAAAGTGAAAGCAGCAGGAGTAAATCTGTATATTTTTAAAAGATTATCACAACCTTTACCAGATGAGTTACCTGAAAATGCGAAGGTCTTAAATGGTGATTTAAAGTGTTTTGAATAAGTTGGTTTCAAGATTAAGAATATCCATTTAAAGTATATTCTTAACAATAATGAGCTACCAAAGGAATAACCCTTCCTCTTCCAAAGGCTTTGGATGTAATGCGCAAAATAGGTGGAGATTGAAAGCGCTTAAACTCGCTACCATTCACTAAACCTATTGTTTTTTCAACAATTTTGGAGTTATAACCCAAGGATTTAATCTCCCAAGGTCCTTTTTGCTCCTCGATGTATAAATTTAAGATTTCATCTAATGTGGAATAATCTGGCAATGAATCGGAATCTTTTTGATCCGGTCTAAGCTCGGCACTTGGCGCTTTATTAATGATCTCGTTTGGAATAATTTCCTGATCTCTGTTGATGTATTGAGCCAATGCATAAATTTTCGTTTTATACACATCGCCAATAGGGGAGAGACTTCCACACATATCTCCATAAAGTGTGCTATAGCCTACTGCTATTTCACTTTTATTGCTGGTGTTCAATAGTATATGACCATGCTTGTTACTCATTGCCATGAGGATAACTCCTCGGGCTCTGGCCTGAAGGTTTTCTTCGGTCGTATCAAATTCCTTGCCCTCAAAATGAGGTTCTAAGCTTTTAATATAACTGTTATATATATTCTTAATAGGAATAGTGATGTATGGATTCCCTAATTTTTTGGAGAGTCGTTCTGCATCTTTAACGCTTCCTAAACTACTGAACTTGCTGGGCATGAGAACCGGATGAACTTTGTCTCCGCCTAAGGCAGTTGATGTTAAGGCTTGTACCACAGCACTGTCAATGCCTCCACTACTTCCAAGAGTAGCTGTTTTAAAGTTCATTTTCTTAAAATAATCTTTGATGCCAAAAACCAGCGCATCATGAATTAACTTAATTTCTTCTGTTTCTTGGCTGCTGGCAGTTTTCGAAGCATTCGAAAATTCACCATTTTTAAAATGGATGTATTGCACATCCTCTTTAAAAGAGTCTAATGCAGTTACTTTTTCGCCTTTTTCATTGACCACACAGCTGCTGCCATCAAATATAAGATCGTTATGCGCTCCTACTTGATTCACATAAACAATGGGGGAATGAAAACGTTCTGTGTTTCCTTCAAGGATTTTTTTTCTTGCTTTTTGCTTACCAATGCAAAAAGGCGAAGCACTTGGATTAATAATTAATTGGGCTCCATTCATATTTAGGTGACTGGCGGGACTTTTCTCATACTCAAAGGTGTTGTATTTATCCCACATGTCTTCACATATGGTAATGCCTATTTTAACTCCTTTATAGTCAATCACGCGATGCTCTCGATTGGGTTCAAAGTAACGAGACTCATTAAAAACATCGTAAGATGGTAGCAAGGTTTTTTTGACGGTATCTTCAATTCTTCCGTCTCTCATAAAACAAGCTATATTATGCAATTGCCTTCCTGTGGAATAGGTACTTGTGCCAATGCCACCAACAATGGCCGCAATGCCTTGGCAACTTTGGGCAACCATCTCTAATCCTTGCTCACATTTTTCGATGAACCAAGGAAAATCAAGTAAATCGTCTGGAGGATATCCGCAAACAGCGAGTTCAGAGAAAACAACCAAATCAGCACCGGCTTGTTTTGCCTCGTGAATGGTGTCTGCAATTTTTTGAGTATTATTTTCTATGTCACCAATTTTATAATTGAGCTGAGCAACACATATTTTCATCGGGGGCTAAGATAAGTGCTTTAAAAGAATACACCTAAGTTAAGGGCTAAATAATTGGTTCTAGCCTTAAACTTATCATCTAAAAATTGATCAACCAGTCCATTATTAAATTGCAAACCAACATTTAGCATTGTTTTGCCGCTTATTTTAGCTTCAATTCCTGCACCAACAATAAGACCTACTCTTACAGGAAGGTAATTGTCTTTAAATACACCTTCTTCTTGATTGTTACCGTTAAAGTCTAACTCGTCGTTGCTTGAAGCATTGGGCGTATGGCTGTTTCCATCGCTGTAATACTCCTCATTCGTCGAAGTAGAAAGCCTTGTAGAATATGCTACCCCAGGTGCGAACCCAAAGGAGCCATAATAATGCAGATTACCAATCGCATTGCTTCTTAACTTAAGGCTTATGGGTATTTGGATCATCTGACTCTTGTATTTGAAAACCACATCTGTAAATTCTCTTTCCAGATTTGTGGCATCTCTAATAAATAAGGGTTTGCTCGATTCCAACTTGGAGGAAAGTGTGGTGATATTAAATTCTGTACTTAACCAATAATTTGGATTTTTAGCAATATTAAAATCAACCATAACACCATACCCTATACTTATGGGTAATCCTTTTGATTCGAGTGAACCTTGGAGTACTTTAGCCCAGTTAAACGTTGGACTGAACTTTAAACCAATGCGCACTTTTTGTGGCGTTTCAGAGGGTGAACTGGTTTGGGCAGTGACCGCGCTGAAGGCTAAGAAAAAAAAGCTTAGTAAAAAGCTTATTCTGATGTTATTTTGTGTTCTCATATACATAACGATGCAAAGCAAAGATAAATTAGGTAATTTGAAAACTGCAATTTTAACTGCAATTCCACTTATATTTTTATTTGGCGGTTGCCAGTCAAGACAAGATGCTCCTCTTTTGCCTAAAAAGAGCTTATATAAAGAGATAAAGCGATATGGAGATAAGGATAATAGAATATCGATTGCTGAGCTGGATTCGCTTCGACAGGAATTTCCTCGGTTTTTTAATATATGGTTTCAAGAAGTCATGCGCTTCCCAGTGATAGCCCTTCCAACGGATAGTGCTAAAGCTGAGGTGATGAGTTTGCATTACCGCAAAAACAAAATGATTTATCCTCTGCTTGCTGCGCACTATGCAAAGTATCCAAGACTTCACCAAGATATCTCCAATGCCTTTACAAGACTCCATGATTTAATGCCCGCCTTACAAAAACCTGTGGTGTATTCATATATTTCAGAATTTAGTAATACCAGTACATTAGTTGATTCAAGTTCAGGGAATACTGTGGTCGCTTACAGTCCAGAATGTTTTTTGAATGATACATTCTCCTTATACAAAGTCCTTAATGATTATCCCTCCTTTATGAATCGGTTTAATGGGACTAAACTCATTCCATCTACCTTAATCTTAAATTACCTTAAAAGTACTTTTGATAGCTCTGTAACGAATACTTCTATGATTGATGAAGTTTTCCTATCGGGTAAACTCTGGTATACCTTGGAACAAGTAATGGGGGAGGATGAAATTTATGAGCACTTTGGCTACTCTAAAGCAGATTGGACATTTTTGAGAAATAACGAAGGGCAAGTCTGGCACCACTACATTATCTCGAAGATCTTGTTTTCGAGTAATTTTAAGGATTATGTGAGGTACTTTAACTACGGCAATAAGACTTTTGGATCCGGTATACACGAAGACTGTCCGCCAAGAGTTGGATTTTATTCTGGTTACAGAATGGTTAAAGCGCTTATGGAAAAGAATAAGTATAGCTTGAATCAGCTTTGGCAGATGAATTCGGGTTCTCTGGCCTTAAAACAATCGGGGTATGCTCCCAGACGTTAATGCTGCATAGACTCTTGCACCCATTCCATGGCCATAGAATTTTGCTGTTCTATGGTTAGATTACTATTGTCCAATACTTTATAGTCTCCCTGCAATTGCAATGGGCTATCTTCTCGATTAGAATCGATGTAATCGCGTTTTTTAAGATTGGCTAAAACATCGGCTAAGGTTACTTCCATTCCCGCTTTATTTAACTCATTAAATCTTCTTTTTGCACGCACGGTAGATTTTGCGGTCATAAATATTTTCAAATCAGCATCAGGAAAAACCACCGTCCCTATATCTCTTCCATCCATAACCACTCCCTTGCTTTTACCAATGGCTTGTTGGACTCGAACCAAGTGTTTTCGAACTAAGGAAATAGCAGCTACTTCACTCACTAAATTTGATACCTTTAGGTTTCGTATACTACTTTCCACATTTCGACCATTCAAGTAAAGTTCGAAGCTGTCTTTCGTTTGATTTAATTTAAATTCAAAGAACGCATCCTTGCATGCATTTTCTATTGCCGGTAAATCAGAAACATCAATGTTGTTTTCAATCAGTTTAAGCGTAAGCCCTCTGTACATTGCTCCACTATCAATAAATACATACCCAAGTTGCTGCGCTATATATTTTGCGAGAGTCCCTTTCCCGCAACTGCTGTATCCATCAATGGCAATGTTTATTCGCTTCATTTATTTACTTTTAAACTCATCGATGGCCGCGCTCACGGTAAACATATTCATGTTGAAACCTGGAAATAAAGCCGCACTTCCATAGGTAATATTAAATTTGCTCATTTTAAATTCCAAACCCCAACCCATGCCAGTTACCCCTTTTCGCTGTTCTGGAGCGAGTTCTAATCTGCGCTGGTGATTGTATCCCATAAGAATGCTAAAATTCTTGCCTAAAATTAACTCGCCGCCAAAGCTAAAATGGCGCATGACTTTCTCTCCAAACCCTGCTTCATCCTCAAAGCCGGAGCTATTTGCGTCGAACAGGTTATTTGATTTGAGGTATTGAGAATACGTTAAATCCCTTTGTTGCAGATCATGGAACGTTAAATTGAAACGGAAAGGCATGTGTTTTGGCTTGATGCTCAAGCCAAGTTGAACATCTAAAGGTGTTTTCTCATTTTCATTAAATTTCGTTAGCATAAAACCTACATTCCTAATGCTCCCACCAAGGGACCAGGTGCTATCTTTACTTTGGTAAAGAGCTCCCGCATCAAACATCACAGCATTTCCAATGTACGGCCCAAGGACTTGGTAGCTCATTTTGCTAGAGATCCCTATGGTTAATTGTTCCGTAATTTTTTTTGCTGCTGTTATTCCAAAAAGTGTTTCATTGGCATTGGTTGTGCCTTGCGCGTTTCCCCCAGCATCATAAGCATCAAATGTTCCAAAGTCTATAAACATAAATTGGCCGCTAAACTTCCAATCTTTATAGGCAAACCCCATGGCAGCATTTCCGCTCCATACTCCCGGAACCTGACTGTTAATATTCATGGCCGGTCTCATTAGTGCTGTTTGATTTATTAATGCCGGGTTATTAAAAGCACTTGTGATGTCTCTATTCGCAAAAGATACGTTGCTGCCGCCCCATGCAAGTTGTCTTGCATTACTCGCCTGCTTAGGTAGCGTAAACACGCCGTTGCCGCCCCCTTGAGCAAAAGTTGCGCTCGAAAGTGTAAGACCTAAAATTAGCAATGAAACTCTCATCAATGCAAAGTAAATGGTTTTTTTGTGTTCATGAGATGTGTTTGAGCCATTTAATCATCATTTTATATTTAATCTGTATCAGCGATTAATCCTTGGTGATTTATTTAAATGTATTCCACTTATTATTAAGAATGGCATGGTAATGCTGCCTTACATAGTTTAATGTGTATTCATGCATATTTTTAAATCGTACCCCAGTTAATTTTAAATCTATTTGATTTTGGATCGAATCTATTTTAAAAAATTTGACTGGTTTTCCATCAAACCCCGTGTATAACACAAAGGGGTACTGAATGGAGGTAAACTCATTATCGCTTCGCATTACTGCAATCGCGTCCGCACTTTTTATTGCATCCTGTCCCGCCGAAAACCATGGCCCTTTTATTCCCGTCATCTTGTTTAAGGTAGGAATAATATCACCTGGAGTACAGGTAGACTCAATCGTCTTCCTTATGGGTTCTTGAGGATTATAAAGTATAAAAGGAACGTGAAATCGACCGATATTATATTGATAAAATGGATTTTTACTGATGCTTGTATGATCGGCAGTAATCACAAATAAAGTATTTTTAAACCAAGGCTTATTCTGAATCTTCTTAAAGAAAAGAGCTAAACTTGTATCAATATAACGAATACTTTGCGAGTTTTCATAGGGCCCTTTTTTTAGCGATTTCTTAAAATTTGGCTCAATGCCATACGGGTGGTGAGAGCTAAGGGTAAAAATACTACTAAAGAAGGGTTTCGACTTTTTGTCTAGTTCTTTGGCGTAATAGCTAAGATACTTCCGATCGCTAATGCCCCAGGCTCCATCATAATCGTCCTGGTTTGGATACTGGCTCATTCCATAATAATTTGAGAGTCCCGTATGTTTCAAAAAGCTCTCAAATTCCAAGGTCCCATTGGCTCCTCCATGGTAAAAAGAACTGTTATATCCGTTTTTCTCATACAGACCAAAGGCATTTAATGCTTGGTTGCGACTATAATTTGAACTGATATAGTCATCCTTCAGTAGCTTGGGTATTCCTAAAAAAATACTCGGGGGCATTTCTTTACTTCTTCTCCCGCTTGAATAACAATGCGTGAATGTTGTAGATATTTTCTTTAAAGAATGAATAAATGGAGTTAGTTCTTCATCTTCCATATCAATGTATTCTTTTCCTAAACTTTCAACAATGATGAGGCAAACGTTCTTTTGTATATCTGAATTACTTAAATATTCCTTACGCCAGTTTAGTAAATTGGGATGTCCAAATTTAGGTTCCTCTTCCGGAATTGCATCAATGCTTGAGAATATCTCAAAAGGACCGTTGTTGGTATAGCTAATTAATTTGGGGTGCACAAACTTGCCTATATTAATGCTTCTAAGTGGTTTTAAATAAAAACCGCCCCTTGCAGATACAAAAAGTCCAAAACTAAAGATAAGCCCAATGAGGATTTTTTTACCAGTGCTACTTTCTTTAGCGTATAGCGTTCTGTATACAGAACCTTTACATTTATATAAAGCATACGTCGAGAGAAATATGAGCGCAACCAAATACCAATACGAAGTGATATACGGCATGATCTGGTTGCCTGGATCATTGATTAATTGAAAAATGCTAGCGTTAATGTGCGAACCCGAGAAAGGGTAGTAAGTCACATCTATTCCGGTAAGAACCATGAGGATTAAACAAATGCTACAAAAAACGATATGGTTCAAATTAAAACGCTTACTACCGGAGAGGTGCAGTATCCATAGGGGTATAAAGAAATAAGCAATAACAGGCAAATCAAGGTAAAAAGAGTAGAAAAAAGATTCCAGCCATGCCATCTTATGGCTAAACAATTCACTTTTTTGGTGAATGATGCCATGAGGAAGTCGCAAAACTTTAACAAATATCTGTGCAAAGGCAAAATGGAAAAACCATTGAGATTTAAAAATACTTTTACAAATTTTCCATACCTGCATATTTAATAGGCTTCTACGCTGCAAATATGCCATTAAAATCCCATTAAAAATAAAATCCTATTTTTTTTGAAAAGACCCTTGTAAATGAAGAGAAAACCTTGTAATTTTGCCGTCCTTTTTGGAAATATTATGCCAACCATACAACAACTAATACGTAAAGGACGAAAAGAAATCCTTTCTAAAAGTAAGGCACCCGCTTTGGATTCATGTCCACAGAGAAGGGGTGTTTGTACGCGTGTTTATACGACTACACCAAAGAAGCCAAACTCTGCATTGCGGAAAGTAGCTCGTGTACGTTTATCAAACGGAAAAGAAGTGAATGCTTACATTCCAGGAGAAGGACACAATTTGCAAGAACACAGTATTGTATTGGTTCGTGGAGGTAGAGTAAAAGATTTGCCAGGTGTTAGGTATCATATTGTTCGTGGTGCTTTAGATACAGCAGGGGTAGAAGGTCGTAACCAAAGACGATCAAAGTATGGTACTAAAAAACCTAAAAAAGGTTAAATTTATAAATAGATGAGAAAAGGTCGCGCTAAAAAACGTCCCATTTTACCAGATCCAAAATTTGGAGATAAGGTAGTTTCCCGTTTCGTAAACGGTTTGATGTATGATGGAAAAAAATCGGTGGCATACAAGATTTTTTATGATGCATTGGATATTGTAGGGAAAAAGAATGAAGAAGAGCCAGCTATTGACATATGGAGAAAAGCATTGGAAAATGTAATGCCATCTGTTGAGGTTAAGGCAAGAAGAGTAGGAGGGGCAACATTTCAGATTCCAACGGAGGTTCCACAACATAAG
>ERZ1048686.2339-NODE-2339-length-13156-cov-5.325471_pt1 | contig 13156 bp, 10 predicted proteins | sample MGYA00383099_ERZ1048686 | MGnify/ENA primary metagenome ERZ1048686 (study PRJEB29581, sample SAMEA5548369) | metagenome | biome: marine; feature: coastal; material: water | depth 25 m | study: Short-term variability in the microbial, nano- and picoplankton... | reverse complement strand
GTCATCCAAAAAGATCGACTCGTCGGATCCATCCAGAAAGAAACCGCCTCCCGAACCACTCCCGGTTATCAGCAGATTGACTCGGACTATCGAAATAACCAGCCTCTTGTCACGAGTGAAGCACTGTTCGGAATGTCAATCAATGAGCCGAAAGACCAATGGGTATATCAGGGTGGCGTGCTTTTGAATGCTTCATTCACGCTCTCGAAGGATAGAGTTTCTTTTGTAGAAAGCCGAAGTCCATCGGCTCTGGCCGATAACGGCGGTAGGATCACATTAAAGGACCTTATGGATGGGCCCGTTTCACTTGTAACGCTTTCCTGTGAGACTGGCAGGGTGCTATGGAGGAAGCCTCTTCCGATATCCATTTTGAAATCCAGAAACATCCTCTACCTGCAGGCATACGAAAATCGATTGATCGCATGTGGATCTCATGGTAACGCCAGGAACGACACGACTTACAGCGTGGCTTGCTTTGATCATTCATCTGGGTCCTTGAACTGGGAAGCTTCCCATGAAAAAGGCAAACCCGGTCAGATGTTTCATGGAGAGCAGGTCCACCATCCGGTGATCATGAAGGATCTTCTGATTACCGAACCTGTGATTTACCAATTGGAAACTGGAGTGCCGGTTGCCTCGTTCCAATCGAATGATCCATGGGTTCTTGATCGCCCTGGACATAGTTGTGGGACACTCTCCGCAGGAGGAGATTGTCTGTTTTTTAGAGCGACTAATCCAACGGTTCTCGACTTATCGGAAAATCTGGCCTCGGGTGAATCATCCATCAAACTTTCACCCAGTCGGACTGGGTGTTGGATCAATATCATTCCTGCTGGAGGTTTGGTGATGATTCCGGAAGCCAGTGCTGGTTGCGTTTGTCATTTTTCCTTGCAGACTTCCATGGCTTTCCTGCCTCGCCGATAAGTGTAATTAAAAAAAACTTTGGTGACGCTTTGAGTGTTTCTCGCTAGTTTGATCGCGTTGTACAGCTACTTCGTTGAGTGATCCACCAGTATTTGATGCAAGGAGCCTGTTAATGATTGATTCGCACAGCTTGAGATTATGTCCATTAAAATTGATACAAAATTGACGCCCGGAAAAATGGTTCCGGCTTTGGAGCGTATGTTCGATCTTTCTGGTAAGAAGATCCTGAGTATCGAAAAAACCTGGAAATCTTCGCAGGGCACGCCGGTGTTCACCGTACGCGGCAAATACGCGACACGTGGTTGGACTGAGTGGACCCAAGGATTTCAGTTTGGTTCTGCAGTTCTGCAATACGACGCTACCAACCAAAAGCCATTTCTCAGAATAGGTCGCACACAAACCGTTCAGCGCATGGCGACTCATGTTTCCCACATTGGAGTGCATGATCATGGGTTCAATAACGTTTCAACCTATGGCAACTTATTGCGCCTGATACGCGAAAACCGCATTGTAAACAACGAATTCGAACGCAACTTTTACGAGCTTGCACTCAAAGTGTCGGGTGCGGTGCAGGCCTCGCGTTGGACACCCATAGCCAAGGGTGGAGGATTTGTTCATTCATTCAATGGTCCTCATTCTCTTTTCATTGATACCATCCGATCCATGCGCGCTTTGGGTCTGGCACATCGTCTGGGTCATGTTTTGATGGCTGAGAATGATCAGCCTGTTTCGTTATTGCAGCGTCTCATCGAGCACGCCCAAAGCACGGCCGACTACGGTGTGTATTACGGGGAAGGGCGTGATTTTTACGACATTCGAGGTCGCACCGCTCATGAAAGTGTCTTCAATCTGAAGGACGGCAATTACCGCTGCCCGAATTCACAGCAAGGGTATTCCCCTTTCAGTACATGGACGCGTGGATTGGCATGGGCCATCTGTGGGTATGCCGAACAACTGGAATTTTTGCAGACACTTTCTGACAAGGAACTCAGACCTTTGGGTGGTCGCAAAAGCATCGAAGCCATGATGCTCAAGGCTGCAACTGCGAGTTCCGACTTCTATCTGGCGAATACGTGTGCGGACGGCATCCCCATGTGGGATACCGGTGCGCCAAACTTACATCGACTGGGTGAATATTTAGATCAGGCTTCGGATCCGTACAACGATTGGGAGCCCGTGGACAGCTCTGCGGCTGCCATTGCTGCTCAAGGGTTGGTTCGACTTGGAAAATACCTTCAATCCAAGGGAAAAAAATCCGAAGGTAAGCGATATTACCAAGCTGGGCTCACGGTTACTTCATCATTGCTGAAAGAGCCTTACATTTCAACCAATGACAAGCATCAGGGGCTGCTTCTCCATTCGGTCTATCATCGACCCAATGGTTGGGATCATATCCCTCGTGGCGAAAAGATTCCATGTGGAGAAAGCTCCATGTGGGGAGATTATCACCTGCGCGAGTTGGCATTGCTGGTGCATCGTCTTGCCAAGAAAAAGCCATACCTGACGTTTTTCGGTTGTCTTGGTTGAGGCATTCAACTTGTGATGACTTCAAATCCAATAACCTGAATCTTTGATAATTAGCATGGCTGAACCATTCAAAATAACGCGTATTCCGACTCTCAAGACAACAGAGGCTTTCAGGAGTCATGTCGAGTCACTCGGTTTGGGTATTCGTTGTGACGATAACCTGGAAGTCGGGACTGCTTCGCCATTGACACAACCCGTCAACAACGTGGTCATCAATGGCAAGACGATAGGTAATCGCTGGGCCATTCATCCAATGGAAGGCTGGGATGGCACCACAGAGGGTCAGCCCACAGAAGAAGTCGTGCGTCGGTGGCATCGTTTCGGTGTCAGTGGCGCCAAACTAATATACGGAGGGGAAGCCATGGCCGTTCGCCCCGATGGTCGTGCGAACACAAACCAGCTGATCATTCAGAAAGGACGGGAAGCGAGTCTTGGCTCGCTGGTCCATACCTTGACCAAGGCGCACGATGAACGTTATGGCAATACGGATGACCTCGTCATTGGGTTTCAATTGACGCACTCGGGTCGTTTTTGTCGTCCAAACGATAAGACGCGATGGGAATCGCGTGTTGCCTACAGGCATCCCATTCTGGACAAAAAATTCAACGTGACCTCAGACGATCAGATATTATCCGACCAGGACGTCCGAGATCTCATTGTGAAATACGTTGAGGCAGCACAAGTGGCCAGGGATGCAGGCGCTGATTTTGTAGATATCAAACATTGTCACGGTTATTTGCTGCATGAATTTCTTGGGGCTTTCATTCGGCCAGGGGACTTTGGTGGTTCTTTTGAAAACAGGACGCGTATTCTGCGAGAGATCATCGAAGGGATTCGGAACACAGGAAATAATATTGATATTGGAGTGCGCTTGAGCGCGTTTGATTTTGTTCCGTTTCGACCCAACCCTGAGCTGTCCAAACCGGGTAAGCTGGGGCCGGGAATTCCAGAGCCTCATGATCATTGTATGCCCTATCGATATGGTTTTGGTGTGAACCCAGACCATCCTGAGGCTTATGATCTCACGGAGCCGTTTCAGTTTATTGAATTATGTGCATCTCTTGGAGTGAAGATACTCAATGTGAGCGCGGGCTCGCCTTATTACAATCCGCATATTCAACGGCCGGCGGCTTATCCTCCATCAGACGGTTATCAACCTGCTCACGACCCTTTGATTGACGTTGATCGTCAGATCCAGGTGGTGCGGCAAATCAAATCCAAGGCCCCCGCATCCATGGTGTTCGTAGGTACCGCCTACAGCTATCTTCAGGAATATTTACCTCATGTGGCCCAGCATAATGTGCGTGAAGGATGGACTGATATGGTAGGCCTTGGAAGAATGACCTTGAGTTATCCGGACATCCTTGCCGATGCGACTACAAAGGGAACATTCACTCCTAAAATGATCTGTCGCACTTTCAGTGATTGCACAACCGCGCCACGCAATGGAATGATCAGCGGTTGTTATCCTCTCGATGAACACTACAAAACGAAACCTGAATTTACTCAACTTAAGACCATCAAAAAGTCCGTTGGATCCTGAATCATGAGCACTACTCAACCATCCAAAACAGTCAGTCGCAGTGGACGCTTCGCCAAGGGCCCAGCTGCTGAAGTCATGGCTTTCTCAGAATCTGTTTCCTACGATTGGCGATTATGGAAGCATGACATCATCGGTTCCATGGCGCACGCACGCATGTTGAAATCGATAGGCGTTTTAACAGCCAAAGAGCTCGAGGAGATCATTGAAGGTCTGGGGAAAATTGGTGAGGAAATCGAAGATGGAAATTTCGAATGGAAGACGGAATTGGAAGATGTCCACATGAACATTGAAGCTGAGTTGACCAAGCGATTTCCCGCCGGAGCCAAGTTGCACACGGCTCGATCACGTAACGATCAAGTTGCCCTGGACATGCGTATGTGGATGCGTGAAGAGATCGTGGATTTGATGGGTGAATTGCATGCACTGCAGCAGGCTTTGACCAAACTCGGAGAGCGAAACAAGCAGACATTGATCCCCGGTTATACCCATTTGCAGCGTGCCCAACCCGTATTCATGGCCCACCATCTACTGGCGTATGTGGAAATGCTGGATCGCGACAAGGGCCGGTTTCGTGATGCCTTCGAGCGGGTAAATGTCTGCCCGCTGGGTAGCGGAGCGCTGGCGGGTTCGACCTTGAAGCTGAATCGTAAAATGGTCGCAGAAGAGCTCGGCTTCGTTGACATCGATGATGAGCCTCAGATCACACGTAACTCCATGGATGCTGTCAGTGATCGAGATTACATAGTTGAGTTTTGTTCAGCGGCCGCATTGGCGGCTGTGCATTTATCCAGGCTTTCCGAGGATTTGATACTATGGTCGAGTGCCGAATTTGATTTCATTCAGATTTCGGATGAATACACCACCGGCTCTTCACTCATGCCACAAAAGAAAAATCCAGATATGGCGGAGTTGACCCGCGGTAAATCGGGAAGGGTTGTGGGCAATCTGGTGTCCTTGTTGACCATGCTCAAGGGATTGCCAATGACCTACAATCGTGACCTTCAGGAAGACAAGGAACGATTATTTGATACAGCAGACACCCTGCGAGCCTGTGTTCGCATCATGACGGGGATGATAGCGCATACCAAAGTGCAGGAGGATGTATGCAATGATGCTGCTGAAGATCCTGCTTTGCTGGCGACAGACTTGGCGGATTGGTTGGTTGAGCAGGGAGTGGCATTCAGGGAGGCCCACCATTTGGTGGGAGCCGTTGTCGCTTTATCTGAAACTTTGGACCGTCCGCTGGATAAGCTGAAGATCTCCGAACTCAAAAAAATCGACAAACGCTTCACTCGACAAGCGCTTGAAGTTTTCAATACCGAGCGTGCGATGGAACGTCGGCAGATGGTTGGATCTCCAGGGATCAAGGAAGTGAAACGCCAGCTTACTTTCTGGAAAAAACGTCTCAAGCGTTAGCCGCCGGAATGTCATGGATATTCGATTGCAGGCCTCATGTTTAGTGCCCAGTTTCAATTGAAATGGATCGTTCATTATTATTAACCGATTTACTGAGCCGTGTTTCACGCTCCTTTTATCTGACGCTGCGCGTGCTTCCGTCGGTCATGCGCGAACCCATCGGGCTTGCTTACCTGCTGGCACGCGCTTCCGACACGATTGCAGATACAGAGCTTGTTCCCTCGAGTCGTCGACTTGAATTACTCCGTGCCTATGGCAATGCGATTCAATCCGAGTCCGTCGCGGCACCCGTGATGAAGGATCTGGAGAAACATCAGCAGGACGACAGCGAAGCGGAACTCCTGCGGGTATGCCACGAAGCCATTGATCTGTTGCGCCAGACACCTGAGAATAATCGGCTTCTGATTCAGGAAGTTCTCGGGATCATCATTTCCGGGCAGCAACTTGATCTGGAGAGGTTTCACAGCAGCACAGGTGAAGGAATTATCAGTTTGGATACTTCCGATGAACTGATGGATTATGCTTATCGTGTTGCAGGTTGCGTGGGGGCTTTCTGGACTCGCGTGAGTCTTCTTCATTTGAAGGGCAACCCCTCCGTGCCTCCGGACGAACTCGAGCGGCTTGGAATCAGATTCGGGCAGGGGCTTCAAATGGTGAATATTCTACGGGATTTTCAGGGTGATTTATCCATGGGGCGTTGTTATCTTCCCAAAGAAAAATGGGCTCCCACGGGTTGGACGCCTCAGCACAATAATGGTGAAAATCCGGCTTTCAATTCTCTTTGGAAAGAACATATAAAACTAGCGATGGATTGTCTAAACGACGGATGGACTTATACTCAGGCTCTTCCGTCATCCTGGACTCGGGTGCGTTTGTCCTGTTCCTGGCCTATTCTCCTAGGTATTCGTACGCTGCAGCCTTTGGCCAATCCACCTACACCTCAGTCCAAACCTGCCAAAGTTCTTCGGAGCGAAGTTTATGAAATCATGCTACGAACCATTGTTTCGTGTCCTTTCCCAAGCATATGGAATGGATTATACAATCGGCTCTTGGAGCAGTATCAACTGCTTGAGCATCAATCTGAAACAAGTTCTCTGTGATTCCTGCGGTGGCGAGTAAACGCTTCTCTTTCTGCGTTGGCTGGAGGTCAGTGGATGCGATGGGGATGTGGACCGGGTCTTGATGCTTGTTTTTTCATCACGAACTCTGCATGGTAACACCATGAAATTTCCCAGAGTTTTGTTGAGTGCAGCAGCACTGGTATCCGCAGTTTTAGCGCATTCTGCACTTGCTGATCATCATGAGTCCCATGACAAGTCGATCAAAGCGTTACTCGTCACAGGTGGATGCTGTCACAACTACAAGGCACAGACCGATGCGCTCAAAGACGGTTTAAAACCTTACGGAGAGATTCTTTGGACCGTCATCAATGAAGGTGGCCGTGGTACCCAGGCACAAATTGATCTCTACAAAGATCCAGATTGGGCCAAGAAGTTTGATGTCGTGGTGCACAACGAATGTTTTGCCAATACCAAAGACGAGGCTTATGTGAAGAGTATCACGGAAGCCCACAAAGCGGGCGTTCCCGGAGTGGTGATTCATTGCGCGATGCATACTTATCGAGCCGCTCCCTTCGATGATTGGCGTCAATTTCTTGGAGTGACCAGCCGTCGTCATGACCATCAAAGTGAATACCCGGTGCAGGTAGTCGCTCCCAATCACCCCATCATGCAGGGTTTTCCAGAAGATTGGACTTCACCCAAGGACGAACTTTACATCGTCGAAAAACTCTGGCCAACAGCTCAGGCCCTCACCATTTCCATCAGCGAGCGAGATGGCAAGGCGCACCCGGTCATGTGGGTGAATGAGTTTGGAGGCGCGCGTATCTTCGGAACGACCTACGGACATAATGATACGACCTTTCACGACAAGGCATTCATCCTTGCGGTCGGTCGTGGATTGTTATGGGCTTGCGGACGACTGGAAGAAGACGATCACTGAAGAGAGATCCTCTGCATTTACAGGAACACAAAGGTAGCCCAGATCGTTCTCTCTGGTGACAATTCGTGCGAGCTTGACGCGGGCATCTCAAAAGGGAGCGCGTCGACATTTCACGGGTCACCTGTTTTCTGATGTTCAAAGCACCTCGGGTCGTCAGCACTCGATTGGATCACCTGGCTTGGTCGTGCGAACCTCTGTATTTGGGTATTTGGATCGGATCTGTTCTGCGAACCATTCTTTGGAGGCAGGTTCTCCATGCCCAAGAATCACGACCTTGGGATCGACCTTACCCACGAAGCTCAATAGCTCATCTCGGTTGGCGTGGGCTGTGAGGTCGTATTCTTCCATTCTGCAATTCCGTGTCAGCTCCCCCCCGGAAGCACTGAATAAAAACGGCTTACCAGGTTCAGCCGCGCGCAATCGCCCTGCGGGAGTGGATGGGTCGGCATAACCCACAAAAAAGATGGCATGTTGTTCCTGGCCGGCGAGGCGCAAGGCCAGCTCATGTGCGGCGGTGTTTTCATTCATCATGCCAGCTGTCATGACGAATAATCTACCTCCCTTGAGTCGGATTTTTTCGAGTTTCTTGTAATCCAGCACAGTCAAATTCAATGCTTCATGCAATTGAAGGTTGGTGTGGTTGCGGTGCGCGCGATGGGATTGCAGATCATATATTTCAGTAAACACGCGTCCCATGCCACCAATGAAGATGGGTTGTTCCTTGAGTTGTCCCTTCTGCGTCATCAAGGCCAAGAGAGCAAGGATTTCCTGAGTGCGACCTAAGGCAAAAGTCGGTATGAGTACGCATCCATTTTGCTCGATGACTTCTAGAATATCATGAGTCAATCGCTCGATTTCGGTGTCACGATTTTGTCCTTCGGCTACTTCTCTTTCACCACGAGTGGTTTCCAGAATGAGAACATCCGCTGAAACATCATCGAACCTTGCCCCTTTGAGAATGGTTTGATCCTGAAAGCACACATCGCCGGAATAGAAAAGTGTTTCACGGGAAGATCGCAGCATGATACCCGCAGACCCAAGGGCATGACCGGCATCGAAAAACTCAAGTGTTGGCGATTGTTTTCCCTTGCGGTTCTTTCCTGGGTTGGTCCATTCAATTTCTCGGTTGTAACGATAGCCCTGGAAAATATGAGCCATCTCATCGAGTTCTCGATGGCTGAAAAATGGGTATTCTTTGACTCCTATTTCTTCACGCTGCCTGTGCATGACATTCACTGAGTTATGCAATACACGTTCAACTATGAAATAGCTCAGCTCGGTCATCATGACGTTCGCCTGTGGAAAGTGTTTCAATGCAACGGGGAGTGAACCCACGTGATCGTGATGACAATGCGTGATCGCAATGGCATCGACATGTTCGTCCTTCACCTTGTCAAAGAGAGGCAGACTTGCATGACCGATTAACTTCGGATTGATACCAGCATCCATCAGGATACGGAAGTCATCCATTTCTACCATCCACCCACTCGCGCCTATACCCTCGGATGGGTTTAAATCGGTTATTAGCATGGCCTTATTCTAAGGACAATGAGGGTCGAATCCAGTGCAATTGCCGATTAATTACTCCCAGAGCGAATTCATGGTCGTTACCCGAGAGCAAGCATCTTGCTCTGTCCTTCAGGTTGGGTTTGTTGGATTAAATCTGTTATTGGGATGAAAGGGCCCCTTTGTTTAAAAGAAGGGATTGTGCGACTGCTCTTCCTTCAATGTGGTTAAAGGCCCGTGTCCAGGACAGATCAGAGTAGGTTGGGGCAGGCTCAGGATTACCTCACGGATTTTGGTCTTGGCCAGTTCAAAATGAGCTGGAGCGCCACCTATCGAACCTGCAAAAATGGCATCACCCACGATCGCAGCTCGAGGAAAATCGCCTGAGAGCCCATCTATCACATATGTCACCCCATCTGATGCATGCCCAGGCGTCATGCGTGCATGGATTTTCAGTGTACCCAATGAGAACATTTGCCCTTCGGAAACCTGGTTTTTGGGCGGTACTCCTTGGCCCTGAGCCCAGAGTTGCATGGAGGGATACAGCTTACGCAGAGGAGTCATGGCAGCTATATGATCATGATGTTGATGCGTGATGAACAGATTTTTCAGCGCGAGACCTTCTCGCTGGATGCATTCCTTGATGGGGTCTGAGTTCCATCCTGTGTCAAACAAGGCTGCTTCACGGGAATCGGGATCCCATACCAGATAAGCATTCACCTCCATGCCACCGTCATCCGTCGCGATCTGCCTGATTTGAGGCATTTTGTCATCTTGAAGAGGTCTGGGTGTCCATCCATCAAAAATAGATTTGAATTTTTCAGGATGAAGCTGAAGTCGCTGGCACAGTGGTTCCCATTGGATTTTCTGTTGCACGCTGCCTTCGGATTCAAATTGTTCCAAAGCCTTCTGAGGAAGTCCTGTAACTTCCATCACATCGGCTGCAGAAACACCCAATCCCATTCGAGATTTGCGCACGATATCGCCTGCATGATCTTCAAGTCCTGACATGACTTCATCATAGCGGAAGACGTTTCCACAAGTCCAGAAAGTGAATAATCGGCTAAAAGTTATTCTAAACCGCAACTTGGCAGTACTTATGCTGTTACAACATTTTGGAAAATGAATATTCGGAATTTGATATTTGGAGGGTTATGGATAGCTCTCATTACTGGCAGCATTGGGTGTGGCAAAATCGTTTCCCCGGTGGACACCTACGGCTTTAATGAAGCCTTTGAGGAAAAGGTCGAACCTTTGAAAGATATGGTGGCTCTCGGGGAAAATTCGATCAAACTGGCCCATGAAGTTCTCAAGGCGGTCTCGGATCATGATCTGGAAATGGCTCTTTCCAAACTCGAAACACTGCGCGTTCAAAATGATTTGAGCCCACGTCAACGCATTGAAACCAAATCACTGCACACGGCAGTTGCGGATTATTTGAGTGGATCCAATAATTCAAGCTCGACTCAAAATGCCGTAAAAAAAGTGGCACCCTCCGTCAACGGCCCAGTTTAGTTCATTTATTGGAAACAAGGAGAGAGCCGGTCCCAACTGTTCCCATATTCCTGCTTGAGCAGGATGCCTTTTTCAATTGCGCGCGGCCTGTAAAATATGGGGGGAGGGCGTTTACTTACTATTTGGTTTCAAAAGATTAGACTGTGATTCCAACTTGCTCTGAATAAGTACTTTGAAAGATTTACCGAAATGCTCGGGGTGCATGAGTGTTCGAAACTGTGCCATTTGTTTGGGAGACAGTTGCATCCCCTGAATTAACGCCTTTTCAAGGCAACCGTGCATGAATTTTTCCTGAGAAATGAGCCCTTCTGTTTTCAGTCCCTGATTTTCTCCGATTTTCCTGAGTGAAGGAAAATCGACATGAGCGGTTAAATCTACTTGCCCTGGCTTGCTCAGTACATCATCTCCCACGCGGTGTCGGCTGTAAGTCCGCAAGGTTCCGTTGCTGCGTTGCGGTGCAAATTTCTCAAATTTATCCATAAAACCGTAATCAATGGTGACGAGATGCCCGCGTTCAAGATGCTTCGCCGCTTCATGCCACCATTTTTCTGCGACCAGAGATCGTTCGATTGTGTAATGATCCGGCAATATGGTTTTCAATTGTTCGAATTCTGCTTTCGACAACAGGGTTTCGGGAACCTTCTGGTCCGTTGGCTGCAAGTACCATTGAAATTGATCTTGGTTGCTACTAACGAAAAATTCGCACCAGCTATCTGATGATGAATCCCATTCAAATCTTTTGGTTGGAAATGCATCGAGTAATTCATTGGAAAAAATCACACCCTGCCTGAATCGAGCCTTCACTTCATCCCACTTGGAAACCCAGCTCACATTGGAACCAAAACGTTTCAGTCGTTCTTGCTGGATGGAACGGCGTTTTCTTGAAGGTTCAAAGATCAGATACGATATTTGCTGCGCTTTCTTAGAATCCATGCTTGCCATGGTTTCAAGGATGTCTTCAGCCAACTGACCGTGATGAGCACCGCATTCCAACCACTGAGTTGTTGAATCTATCACGGACCAATCCAAGAATTGTCGAGCGAGTAGTTCTCCGAAAACCGGTCCATTACTGACGCTTGTTTGAAAATCGCCTCCTTTTCCGATAAGGGTTTGCTTCGATTCATAATAACCCCATTGTGGATGGTACAAGGCCTCGTTCATGAAACGATCAAAAGGGATCGGTCCATTTTCCTGAATCATTTGATGCAGATATGACTCCAGCGGAGTGTGCATATGATCAGTTTGACGGATTCATGCCTTCGAGAACAGAGATAACTTGAACACACCTCAGTAATATTCATAGTCAGCACCATGGATTGGGGACTGCTCATATCGCAACCAGATACACCGTGGATCAACATGGGGACGGATGAATGCCTGCTCCAATGGGTGGGGCAGACTGGACGGCCCATCATGCGCTTTTATTCCTGGGACAGGGAAGCTGTGTCATTCGGATATTTTCAAGCCTATGAAGACATCGCCTCATGGACACCTGTTCGACCTCTGGTTCGCCGTCCTACGGGGGGCGGATTGGTTTCTCATGTAGCGGATTGGACCTACAGTGTTGCCATCCCCGATCATCATGAATGGTACCGGTTAAAAGCCTGCGAAAGTTATTGCCGGATTCACCGCTGGGTAAATCAGGCTTTGAATGACCTGAACATTCCATCCAAGCTGGCCAATCAAGCCATTCCCACCGGACCAGGGCAGTGTTTTCTGGGTGCCGAGGAGAATGACATATTATTAAATGGATTCAAAATTGCAGGAGCTGCCCAACGTAGAACCCGCAAAGGGCTGTTGATCCAGGGATCCATTCAAATTCCAGATCAAACTATTCCAGACAGGCAATCTGCGTGGTCAGAATCGATGAGAGAAACCGGTGCTAAATTACATGGAATCAAATGGGGCCGAATGAGCTTAGACAATCAGCGCAAACAAACGATCAAGCGTTTGGTAGAAGAGAAATTTCAAACGGAAGTCTTTCTTAAAAGACGGTAAACAGGATGAAGTGTTTTCAAGTCGTTTATTTGAAAGGCGAATCATTTCGCCTCCTTTAAAAAATAAAATGATAAATCGGATGATCTGACTGCTGAGAAAGAGAAATTAATTAAAGATGGGTCTTTGCGTTTTTGGAACATCTCGCAACCTATGCATTACGTCGGGTGCTGACGATGGAGACCGGAATCAGTTGACCAAGGTGTTTGATTCCACGTTTGTGATGGAACACGATCAGGCCAGCGGATGATGAAAATTGGTCTAGGCAGGTTCACAAGAAAGATACCCTTAATTTTTCTGTCTTCGTTTTTTCCATGCAGGATACTCGTGTTCAATCAATCGCTGCGGCCATGTGCCATACCAGGCATAGCCATTGCGTCTTTCATAACCGATGTCAGCCAAATGATCCTTTGGGATACCATCTCGATCGACAAACATTGGTCGTGATGATTCCAGGGAATAAAAACGTGCCCACAGAGGAGGGGTGTTCTTTTCATTGACTACGATCCTGTCGCGTCCTCTGGGTGTTTTGGGATCATCCAGAGTGAGTAAACGAATTCCTGTCAATTTCGTTGCTTCAAACCAATCAATGGCCGATTCAATCGCATCGACCATTTCAGGTGATGGTGACTTGATACTCATCAGAAGCCGGGTGATGCCCACAGATTCAGATCCGCTCAACGATATCAATTCATAGCTTCGACCTGATCGTGGATGGAAGTCTTTTTC
>ERZ1048686.2337-NODE-2337-length-13169-cov-5.288470_pt1 | contig 13169 bp, 13 predicted proteins | sample MGYA00383099_ERZ1048686 | MGnify/ENA primary metagenome ERZ1048686 (study PRJEB29581, sample SAMEA5548369) | metagenome | biome: marine; feature: coastal; material: water | depth 25 m | study: Short-term variability in the microbial, nano- and picoplankton... | reverse complement strand
ACCGTCATCATTGTTCTTTTCAAGTCAACACCATCTCTAATGTGTGAACCTTTATTTGTAACCAGCTTTGGCGTAAAAGCAAAGGTGGCCATTGTTTCGAATAAAGGATTCCATTTCTCGTACTTGCCACCTTTTATAAAGTGGGGTTCCATTTTGTGTAAATATTTTTCTAAAAATTTCACTGATCGTTTATTTTAATGTTACATACATTCACTAGCAATTAAGTCTAGTCCATGTCTAATCTTTTCTTGAATATTTATTTTAGTCGTACAGACATATTCACAAAGTGCAAAATCTTCTGGTGCTACTTCGTAAATACCCAAATTCTCCATTCCGTCTATATCTTCTGTTATGGCGGCCTTTGTTAAGTGCATTGGAAGGATATCAAAAGGAAAAACCTTTTCTAGTTCACCAGTGACTACAAAAGCCCGTTCTTCACCATTTGTATTCGTGTCTAGAGTGAACTTTTTGCTTTTTGGAAGAAGAAAGGTCGGAAAGAGTCTGGAATTTGAGAACTTATCAAATCCTAGTCCAAGCCATCCTTTTGTTAAGAAAAACTTATATTCATTTCCTTCTGGAATGGCTGTAATTTGATTGTGATAAAATCCAATATAACCATCTGTGTTTTTTTGATCTCCAGTTAAAACATTACCTGATATGTATCTTACATTATCACCAACAATATTGCCTTTTAAAATGTCACTCATTGAAGAACCACAATGAATATTGAAGTACGCAGGATTTTTTATTTCAGAACCTCCTACAGCAATACATTTTTTTCCATCGACGGATCCGGTTTCAAATAACCGTCCAATTGCTGCTACGTCTTGAATATTTATACTCCAAGCGAATTCGCCTTTGTTCATAGGATCAATATGATGGATCTGTGTTCCTATATTACCCGCAGGATGAATCCCATCAATGTTGTGATGGATTACATTCTGCATTTTCGTGAATTCGGAGTTCTTTCTGCTACTTAGATGAACTTTTCCATTTGCTAATTGATTCAACGCATTCAGTCCCATTTGAACTTGTTCCATTTTTTCTTTAAGAATAAATGAATAATCAGGAGCAAGAGGAGAAGAGTCGAATGATGAGATAAAAATACCTTTTGGTTCATTTGAAGGGTCAGCGATAACATCTAGAGGACGTTGCTTGAAGCTTGGCCAAATACCAGATTCTAATAAAATGTCGAGCATTTCTTCTTTAGATGTATCTGCTATTTTCTTGACATTAAATTTTTTGCAGCTGTGCTTTGAATCAGATTCAATTAGAATCTGTACAATTTTTCTTTTTTCAGCACGAACAATTTGCTTGATTGTTCCACTCGTCGGACTAACAAATTTTATCTTTTCGTTTTTCTTGTCTTGGAATACGACATCTCCTACTTGAACTGATTCTCCTTCTTTTACAACCATTTTAGGTATTAAGCCATGAAAATCTAGAGGGGATATACATACCGTACTGGATACAGGAATATCTTTTATTTCTTTAGTCGATTCTCCTACAAGTCTGATATTCAGACCCTTTTGGATACTTATGGTGTTAGACATGAAAAGTTATATTACAATTTAGCGACAAAATTACGAAAAACATAGGCCTACGCAGTAATTCGAAATGTAATTTGTCATCATAAATAATAATTTAGACTGATTCTAAATAGATTGTATTTATTGTTTTTTGTTATACAACTATAAATAGGATCATTTCAAATGCTCTGTTTTTACAAAATCGTATATTATATGTAATTAATTTATAATTAAAACAAACGCTCAAACCATATGAATGTTAAAGATTCTGAATTATTTTATTTTCAGATATAAATCAAATACATTTAGGTATGTCAAACACAACAGCTCTTGGAATTTCAATAGAAATAAAGACGTGGTTTCGTGATGATTTATCATCAGATTCCGGTTCTAGTTTCATCCATAATTATCAAATAAAGATCATCAATAATATGAAGTACCCCGTTCAATTATTATCCCGAGAATGGACGGTGAGACATTTGATTCACGGAGAATCAAAGGTGAATGGTGAAGGAGTCGTTGGACAAACACCCATACTTTTTCCAGATGAGTCTTTTGAATATACGAGTGGGTGCGAGCTTTTGTCTTCTGTTGGGTATATGCAGGGGAAGTTTTATTTTAAAAACTTAGAGAACGATGAAATTATCGATGCTGCTATTCCAAGATTTTATATGTGTTATCCCCCTTTACTTAACTAATATGGGATGTGAATGATTTTTTTAGTGGCAAAAAAATCTTCCTCAAAAAAGGTGCTGAGCGCTGTCGTTTGACTTTTTCGCTTAATTTGTTTTAATTCCATTTCAAAATCACCACCCTTTAGATAATATATTCCTGAATTGGTTGTCGATTTGTTTTTTCGAACATTCCTTGTGAGTTTCAAAAATTTTGGAAGATTTGTGACCGCACGACTCAGGATGTAATCATATTTGCTGTCTATATCTTCAACACGTGAATGAATGGTTTTTACGTTATTGATATCTAATGTTTGGGTTATTTCGTCAATCACCTTCAATTTTTTACCAATGGAATCCAGGAGAGTGAAATGGGCTTTTGGGAACAATATTGCCAATGGAATTCCCGGAAATCCTCCTCCAGTACCAACATCAATAATCTGACTGTGGTCATTGAATTGAATTACTTTTGCAATGGCGAGTGAATGAAGAACATGTCTTTCGTAAAAATTCTCAATATCTTTTCTTGAAATAACATTGATTTTTTGATTCCATTCTTCGTAATGGTACTTGAGCTCTTTGAGTTTATTGTACTGCTCTTTTGAAATTTCAGGAAAATATTTTTGGATGATATCCATTAAATGGAATCTTTTGTCTTTTCAGCCATGCTTGCTAAAAAATCTCGTGCTCTAAACAATTGAGCTTTAACAGTCCCTAAAGGTAAGTTCATTTCAGTAGCTATTTCCTCATAGCTCAGCTCTTGAAAGTATCTTTTTTCAACCAGCTCTCTATATTTTGGTTTTAATTTACTCACTAGTAAACGTAAATGAACAACGCGTTGACCTTTCATTACAGTTTCTTCGGGATTTAGGTTGGTTGATTTGGCATCAATTCTCATGACGTCACCATTATCATTAACAACTCCTGTATCCATTGAGGTCACCTTTATTCTTTTTTTTCTAATAAAATCAATGCAATTGTTTGAAGCAATTTTAAAGAGCCATGTGCTGAATGCGAAATTCGGTGAATATTGACCTAATCGATTGAATGCTTTTCCAAAGGCCTCAATAGTTAAATCATCAGCATCATCTGAATCTTTGACCATTTTCAACATCATGAAATAAATAGATTCTCTATAGCGTTCCATAAGGTCTGCATAAGCCATTTGGTCACCTTTTTTAGCTGACTCGACCAAAACCAAGTCAAATTTTGCTTTATCAGATAAATGATCTTTTGCTACCAATTGTTATTTCGTTTAGTTTTTCCAATTATAAAGATTAAAGGAGATAAAACTGAATAAAATAAATCCCAGAAAGGAAAAAGAAATGCAAAGCTCCTTTCATTGAGTTTAAACAGGCATCTACCTTGAATCAACCATTTAAGCAGGTAAAACAAACTCATAATTGTTATAAATATGAATGGTGCATTACCCACTATCATCAAAGAAACAAAAGAAAACCAAGCTAGAATTAGCGATGCTGGATAGATTGCTAACAATAGTTTTTTGATAAAACCGTATTTAGTTGAAGTTGAATAATGTCTTGACTTTTGATTGATCCAATCAGAATAGGTTTTTTTTGATTGAGAAAAGCAAAATGATTTTGGGTCAATTTGAATTCCTAAAGTACTTGTTTTAGATACTTCTTGAATGAACAAATCATCATCACCGGATGCAAGAGAATGATGTGATTTAAACCCGTCTACCGACAGATATGCTTCCTTTGTGTAAGCCAAGTTTCTTCCAACTCCCATATAGGGTTTTTTACTTAAAGCAAAAGAAAAATAATTCATACCAATCCATGCGGTATCATATCGAATGATCGCATTTAGAATCCCATTTGTTTTATGGTATGGTCCATAGCCAAGAATAACTTCTTCCATGTTGCTAAAACCTTGAGCCATTGTTTTTAGCCATAATTGTGATGCGGGTCTACAGTCAGCGTCAGTGAAAATTAAATGTTTGTTTTTTGCAGCTTTGATTCCGATGGTTAAGGGTAATTTTTTACCAGGCCGCATGTGTTTCCCGTTATTGAATTCTACAACTTTCAAATGATTGTATTCTTTTTCTAATTCAGAAAGAACATGTTTACTGTTGTCAATTGAATTGTTATTAACTACAATAACCTCAAACATTGAATATTTTTGATTCAAGATGTATTTAAGGTTTTCTTGTAATGCCTCCCCGTCATTTCTGGACGCAATTATAATACTCAGTGGTATTTCTTCATCAAAAACATCTATGGTCTTATAAAAGGCCAATCTTCTAAAAATGAAAAATATATAATATAGCTGAATTAATATCGTTAATGAAAACAAGGCAAGACAGCTTATAAATAGTCCATTATCGAGATGTTGATTTAATTCTGTCATAATATGTATTTACAAATATTCAATTTGAATTGATTTCAATGTATCTTTGCTTCGATTTTTTATCAACATTTTTATGCACTTTGATTTAATCCATGCCGACCCAGACTCAAATGCTCGAGCTGGTCTTTTGATGACAGACCACGGGCCTGTAGAGACACCTATCTTCATGCCAGTAGGAACAAACGGCTCTGTTAAAGGAGTTCATCAAAAGGAACTTAAACAGGATGTAAAGGCCGAAATAATATTGGGAAACACGTACCATCTATTTTTAAGACCAGGTACGGATATTATTGAAAAAGCAGGAGGGCTACACAAATTTATTTCTTGGGATAAGCCTATTTTAACTGATAGTGGTGGATACCAAGTGTATTCCTTATCTGGATCGAGAAAAATAAATGAAGAAGGTGTTAAGTTTCAATCTCACATTGACGGAAGCTATCATTTTTTCACACCTGAACGGGCCATTGACATCCAAAAAAGCATTGGCGCTGATATTATTATGGCCTTTGATGAATGTACGCCATATCCATGTGATTATACTTATGCTAAAAACTCAATGAAAATGACGCATAGGTGGTTAAATAGATGTATTGATCAAATGAACAAAACAGAAGGCAAATATGGATACAATCAAGCTTTGTTTCCAATTGTTCAGGGCAGTACATATAAAGATTTAAGAAAAGAGTCGGCAGAATATATTGCCTCAATGGATGCTGTAGGCAATGCGATTGGAGGGCTTTCTGTTGGTGAACCAGAAGAAGATCTTTATGAAATGACTGCACTAGTAACAGAGGTTCTACCTAAATCCAAACCAAGATATTTGATGGGGGTAGGTACACCATCAAATTTACTTGAGTGTATTGCTTTAGGAGTGGATATGTTTGATTGCGTTATGCCTTCGAGAAATGCGAGACATGGCTTATTGTTCACTGAAAATGGCACCATTAATATAAAAAACCAGAAGTGGTCATCGGATTACAGTCTTATTGATGAGAGCAGCCCATGTTGGGTTGATACCAATTACACTAAGGCATACCTTCGTCATCTCATTAAGTCAGGGGAGTACCTGGGTATTCAAATCGCTACAATTCATAATTTGTCATTTTATTTAAGGCTCATGAAAGAGGCGAGATCTCGAATCATTGATGGTTCATTCTTAAACTGGAAAAATAAAATGGTTAAGCAATTAAATATAAGATTATAGCATGTTATCCATTATAGATAAGTATATCATTAAGAAGTTTCTTTCCACATTTTTTTTCATGCTTGCCATTATAATGATGTTTTCTATTGTATTTGATGTATCTGAAAAGCTAGGAGACTTTATTTCCAATAAGGCTCCACTTGATGAAATCATTTTTGATTATTATTTGAATTTCATCATTCTATATGGGAATATGTTTACTTCCATGATTGTTTTTATCTCAGTCATATGGTTCACTACGAAAATGGCAAAGGATACTGAAATAATTCCAATTTGGTTCAGTGGAAAACCTATATATAGATACTTGCGCCCCTATTTTATTTCGGCAACCATATTGATGTTGTTTTCATTATTTGTTAATCATTTCATTGTTCCTAATGCCAATAAAGAAAGACTAGCGTTTGAAGAAAAGTATTATCGGGATATAATGGTTGTGGATGATTACCATGCGGAATATCCTGGCAACCAATCCGTATTCTTTTCCAATTATAACGAAAGGGATAAAAGAATTAATGATTTTACTTTCCAGCAATGGACCTCAGATGATAAGCCGAGCTGTTTTATTAAGGCACGGTATGCTTTAAACAAGCCAGGAAGTACAACATGGCAACTCAGAGACCTCTATTTAAAAAACTTTCATCAAGATCACATTGAGATTCGTCATATGAAAAGCCTAGATACAAGCTTTAATTTTACTATTTCGGAGATGACCCATAGAGAGAGTGTAGCTGCTACGATGTCCTTCTATGAGCTGAAGACCTTTATAGAAAGGGAAAAAACAAAAGGATCATCTATGGTTCCAATGTATGAAATAGAACTTCATCAACGAACATCATATCCCTTTGCAGCTTATATACTCACCTTGATTGGTGTATCTGTGGCTTCAACGAAGAGGAGGGGAGGCGTAGGTGTGAATATAGCAATAGGTCTTGGTATAGTGTTCATTTACATCTTTGCAATGAAAATGTTAACTGTTGCGACATTAAATCTTGGATTTCCTTCACTACTATCAGTCTGGATCCCTAATGTTTTCTTTGCTTTGACGGGAATTGTGCTCTTCCGGATGTCCCAAAAGTAAGCTCATTTCAATTGTTTTCTCTAGGTGTTTATACCTAAACATTTTAATGTCAATACTTAGCCTCGCTTTCGTAGGCTCATGTATTTTTAATTCTACATACCTCTAATTTTTTATTGTCCAATATAATCGAAGGAGATTTGTTCCAACAAGTTAAACTCGAATTAAAATTATTAGATATGAAAACTTTAAAAAACTCTTTAAGAAAAACAACTTTGTCTGTCTTTATGATGCTTTTCTCTATTGTTTCTTTAGCTCAACAGGATTCTAAAGTTTGGTTGACGATTGAAAACGAGAACAATGTTCCTTACATAAATACATCAGGAAACTTGACTTCAAATGATGTTTCTTTTAATAATGCCATTTCTTCATTAAGTATAATGAGTGTTGAAAAGGCACTTCCTTCTTCACGAAATGAAATGCTTCAGAAAGTATATGAAGTGTCATGCAATTGTGATGTTGTTGATTTATATACCGTTTTAACGAATGAAGTTAATTCAGTTTCGAAAGTGGAATATGGACCTCAGTATCAAACTTTGGCTACACCTAATGATTATGATTTGGTTCCTGATCATTATGCTTTAAATCTTATTGGTGCACCAGAGGCATGGAATTATACAACTGGAGACTCAAATATTATTATTGGTATTTCTGATCAGAATTATGAGGTGACTCATGAAGAGCTCGTTGGTTCTGTTGTCAATTATGACCCATCAAATGTTGCTCCATCTGGTCATGGTACAGCTGTTGCAATTATTGCAGCAGGAAATACAGATAACTTATTTTTTAAGAGCTCTATTGGCTATAATAGTTCTTTAGGATTGTATAGAATGAATTATAATGAAGTATTATCAGCTTCTTATAATGGATCTCAAGTCATTAATTTAAGTTGGACATCTGGATGTGAGTTTAATATTTATCAACAAATGGCAATAGACGAGGCTTATAATAATGGTTCCTTTATTGTTGCTGCTGCTGGAAATGGATCTACTTGTGGTGGTCCGGATAGTTTGGTATATCCCTCTGCGTACGACAATGTATTTTCAGTAACAAGTATTGGTGAATTTGACAATCATGAAAGTTCAATTGGCGATCCAAGTTCAACACATCAGCACAATACAACAGTTGATTTGACTGCACCAGGTTATGATGTTTGGATTAGTCCTAGTCAAGATTGGGTATTGGAATCTTCAGGAAGCTCTTATGCATCACCTTTTGTTTCAGGAACGGTTGCGTTGATGCTTGCGGTTAATCCATGTCTTTCAAATGAGAACATTGAATATATCTTAAAAGTAACTTCAGAATATATTGATGATTTAAACCCGGCGTATGCTGGATTAATTGGAGAAGGAAGGTTGAATGCTGCGGCGGCTGTCGAAATGGCGAATGGATTTAATGCAATCACTTTAACAGCGAATCATTCTATGTCTTGCGGAACTTATGGTGGACAGATCGAAATTGATGCAGTAGGAGGAAGCTTACCTTACACCTATCAATGGTCAAATGGTTCTACAGATCAAAGTCTATTGGATATAGCAGCAGGAGTTTATTCTCTAAATGTTACTGATGCATCTGGATGTTCAATAGACACTACGATTACAATCGGTACCTATTCTAGTACTTTATTTGAAGGAGAGATTGATCATATTACTTGTTATGGTGTTTCGAATGGAGCTATTGACCTTACCATTATCGAAGGAAATCCAAACTACACCTATCAGTGGGATCAGGGAATGACTACACAAGACATTTATAATCTCACAGCAGGAACGTATCGGGTAGAAATTACTGATGGTAATGGTTGTAAGGTTTGGGGGAGCTTTAATGTAATGCAACCCGAAGCATTGACTGCTGAGATTAACACAACTGAGCCAACAGAGTGGGATGACATTGATTTAGACTTATCTGTTTCTGGAGGAACTTATCCTTATTATTACACTTGGAATACTGGTGATGACTCAGAAGACCTTTACAATGTTCCTGCAGGATTCTATGAAGCTACAATTGTTGATTATAATGGTTGTGTGGTAATGGCTGACCAAGTTATTCAAGAAGAATCTACCGCTTCAATTGTAGAAGCTGAGTTAGATGATTTAAATATTTATCCAAACCCAACATCTGATTACGCAACCATCAGCTGGGGAAATAATGAAATCACAGAGCTTACCATTTTAAATGCCAGAGGACAAATGGTGGAAAGCAAAGAGGTTTATTATCAGAACTCATATCAAACAAAAGATCTTGATTCAGGTTTATATATTATCATCCTTACTGATTTAAACAACATTACATACACAGGAAAACTTATCGCTGAATAAGCGGAATCAATTACTGAGTTTCCTTAAGGGGGTCTTCTAAAGAAGGCCCCTTTTTTTATGTAAGCTTTAGATGTTTCCCGTTGCGTATGACGCTATCGGTATTTGACCATATAAGTAATTACACTGACCTTATTTCGCACATATACCTAGATCCGTTTGAGTGGGATTTTCCATATTCATTACAAACACTCAAATCTTGATATTTAAGGTGATAAGTGTGTGCATCTTTGTTAAACAAACAAAACACAACAACAAATGAACACAATTAGAAACAAAATAAATCATGAAATCATGAAGTTATTCATCGTAAATAAAGTGGCTTTTCAGACAGCGTCGTTAAAAAGAAAAGAGCAAATTGTAGTAGAAACACAGAATAAAATAGATTCGGTTCTTTTATTCCTTACTATTTTTTCTTCCTTTTTTGTATTTATGATGGCTGTTAGAGCAATTATCATTGTTTAAATAAATCAATGATCAGCCCGTCATAGGCTACATTAGAATTATTGAAAATTTCTTTTAATTCTAAAAGGTGTTGTTCACTTGTTCTATATCTGGATGAGAGATGTCCAACATAAAGACTCCTTACCTTCCCCAAAGAAGCAATATTGGCTGCGTCAGCAGTAGTAGAATGCATGGTGGTATTGGCGATTGATTTGTCTTTTTTTAAGAAAGTGGCTTCGTGATATAATACAGTACAATCTTTTATAAATTCGGGTACATTTAAATCTTTCTTTGTGTCAGAGCAATAGGCATAGCTCATCGGTGGATGAGGTGGAAAAGTAAAGTCTTGATATCGATAAGACGTACCATTTTCCAATTTCACATCTTGTCCATTTTGAAGCATTTTGTAATGCTCAACTTCTATATTTTTATCTTTTAATTTTTCAGCATCAATTTTTAACAGCTTTGGTTTCTCCTTGATTAGAAATCCACAAGTAGGAACTTTATGCTTTAACGGAAAGCTAAATACCTCAAGGACATCATCTTCATGTATTTTTTCCTTTACATTGAACCTTAATGAATGGAAGTGGATATGGAATGAAAGCCTTGAACCTCCATATTGGAGCTGTTTTGTTAAAATTTCTTCTAACTCTGGAGGCCCAAATAGATGTATTTCTTTTTCACGTCCCAAAAGACTCATAGAACTCAATAGGCCAACCAATCCAAAATAATGATCGCCATGTAAGTGTGAAATGAAAATATGAGAGATTTTTTGAAAATGAACTTTGAATTTTCGAAGCTGAACTTGGGTTCCTTCGGCACAATCAATTAGAAAATGTCTATTGTTACAATTTATATATTGAGAAGATGGCATTCTGTTGAGTGTAGGTAAGGCTGCCCCACTTCCCAAAATGGTTACTGTAAAATTCACTTTTTTAATTTGGCAACAGCTGAATCTACATCATTGTGGATGTCTAAGACCTTATCAAGCTGCGCAATTTGAATGAGTTTAAGGACGTTGCTTTGCACATTGGCAATAGAAAAAGAACCATTGGTGTCTTTACACAAACGATTCGCAATTAAAATCGCACTCAATCCTGATGAGTCACAGTATTTTGTTGTACCTAAATCCAATACAAGCTTGTTATTCGATCCATTATTCAAATGAATAAAAAGACTTTTGAGTTCTGGTGCATTGGTTGAGTCTAGCTTATCAACATTAGAGTGAACTACTGCGATTTTTCCTTTATGTTCTGAAGTGAAATTTTCCATTGATATTCAAAAGTAAAAAAATTACCGTTCAATTTGAGCCGCAAGTAAATAAATTACGGCCATTCTTATGGCAACTCCATTTTCAACTTGCTGCAAAATGATGCTTTGATCGCTATCAGCAACGTCAGATGTAATCTCAACACCTCTATTAATAGGGCCTGGATGCATGACCACTATTTTTTTACTTAACGAATCGAGAATTTCCTTGTTGAGTCCAAAAGTCATAGAATATTCTCTAAGCGATGGAAAATACTTTACGTCCTGTCGTTCTAGCTGAATGCGCAACATATTTGCAACATCGCACCATTCAAGAGCCTCTTTGAGGTTATTTGAGACTTTTACGTTTAGTTCTTCAATGTTTTTTGGGATTAATGTTTTTGGGCCACAAACCATGACCTCAGCTCCAAGCTTTTGAAGACAATATATATTAGACAATGCAACTCTTGAATGAAGAATATCTCCAACAATGACAATCTTTTTTCCTTTTAAACTACCCAGCTTTTCTCTTATGGAATACGCGTCAAGTAATGCTTGTGTTGGGTGCTCATGAGTTCCATCACCTGCATTCACGACTTTCGCATCAACGTTTTTCGAAAGAAAGGATGCTGCTCCAGGACTAGGGTGCCTCATGACAACCAAATCCACTTTCATGGATAAAATATTATTTACAGTATCAACGAGCGTTTCTCCTTTTTTCACTGAGCTTCCTGATGCGCTGAAATTGATAATATCTGCAGATAGTCGTTTTTCTGCGAGTTCGAAAGATAATTTTGTTCTCGTGGAGTTTTCGAAGAATAAATTGGCAATGGTTATGTCTCTCAACGAAGGCACTTTTTTAATGGGTCTATTGATTACTTGTTTGAAGCTATCTGCCGTTTTAAAGATCAAATCGAGGTCTTCTTTTGTAAGATCTCTAATGCCAATCAAATGTTCTACACTTAAACTATTCATCGCTTTCTTTTGTGTAAAGTAGTATTTTATCTTCTCCTTCGTGTTCTTTCCATTCAACAGAAACCCTTTCAGATAATAAGGTATCAACGGCCTTACCAACATAATTGGCTTCAATAGGAAGGTCTCTTCTAAATCGTCTGTCAATGAGGACCATGAGCTCTACACTTTTGGGGCGTCCAAAAGACAAAACAGCATCAAGTCCGGACCGAATGGTTCTTCCCGTAAATAAAACATCATCTACTAGAATGACATCTTTATTTTCTAAACTAAAGTCGATATTGGTTACGCTGGGTAACAACGGGGTTTCTCTACGTCTAAAATCATCTCGGTAAAAGGTGATATCAAGATTCCCACAGGTAATTTCTTTCTTTAAAATATCCTCAAGTATGATTTTAAGACGTTCTACAACGTGTATGCCTCGTGGTTGGAGTCCAACAATCACTGTATTACTAAAATCGTTGTGAGATTCAATGAGTTCGTGGCAAAGTCTTTTGAGAGTCAGTTCTAGGTGCTTGGCATTAAGGATGACCTGCTTTTCCATTGAGGGCAAAGATAAAGGTATTTTGTGATTTACAAACTATGTTTTGTTTTTAGATTCAAAATTTAAATCAGACAGCAGGAAAAAACTACCTGTAACCAATAGGACATCGTTAGGGGATAGTTTTACCCGAACTTCTTTAAAAAGTGGATTGATATTCATATGAATTTCAATGGATTGATTTAAAGTGGTGTTAATGGTATTCCAATCTTCAACAGTTTTGCTTCTTTCATTTGAAAAGGTACAGAAATAGAGGTGTGTATGATTGAATATATTCATGAAACTCGCATTCACCTCGCGTTCTTTAGTGCTGCCGAAAATGCAATAAATTTTGCCCTTATATTTTTCACGAATTTCGTTAAGTGTGATTTCTAATCCATCTTTATTGTGAGAGGCATCTAATATGATTGTGGGTTTATATTGGACAATCTCCATTCTTTTTTGATACCCTGTGTTTTTATATAAATTCGATATTGACTTTTGAATGATTTCTTCTGAGCATTCAATATTCAGCTCCGACAGAGCGCTGATGGCTGTATTGACATTTTCCAAATGGTGTTTTGGAAGCTTTGCATGGGTATAGCTTTCTTTTGCAATATGAATTGGAGCTTTTTTCTCGCTACTTATTTGTTCAAAAACAGCATAAACTTCATCTTGTTTTTTTCCAATAACAACAGGTGTTTGACTCTTTATAATTCCCGCTTTTTCTTTAGCGATGGCTTTTAGGGTGTTTCCAAGATACTGTTGGTGGTCAAGGCCAATATTGGTAATGACTGAAACGAGAGGGTGTACCACATTGG
>ERZ1048686.2329-NODE-2329-length-13202-cov-8.715829_pt1 | contig 13202 bp, 11 predicted proteins | sample MGYA00383099_ERZ1048686 | MGnify/ENA primary metagenome ERZ1048686 (study PRJEB29581, sample SAMEA5548369) | metagenome | biome: marine; feature: coastal; material: water | depth 25 m | study: Short-term variability in the microbial, nano- and picoplankton... | reverse complement strand
GCTGGGGGTTTGCTTGAAATATCATAAACCACCCTACTAACTTCCTCTATTTCATTTACGATTCGATTAGAGACATGTTCAAGAAATTCATATGGCAGATGTGCCCAGCGTGCAGTCATGAAGTCCACTGTTTCAACAGCTCTCAAACCAATCACTTCTGCATACCTTCGCTCATCACCTACAACCCCAACAGACTTGATTGGTAAATGCACCGCAAATGCCTGACTCACTTTATCGTATAAATCTGCTTTGATTAATTCTTGAATAAAGATGTGATCTGCTTCTTTTAAGATGCTGGTTTTTTCTTTAGTTACCTCACCAAGTATTCTGACTCCAAGACCAGGGCCAGGGAAAGGATGCCTGTTGAGCATTTCGGCAGAAAGCCCTAACTCAACTCCCATTCTTCTAACCTCGTCTTTAAATAAATCTCGTAAGGGCTCAACTAAATCCATTTCCATTTCATCTGGCAAGCCACCAACATTATGATGAGACTTAATAACCCTTGCTTCCTTAGATTCAGAGCCTGAGGACTCTATAACATCAGGATAGATAGTACCTTGAGCTAAGAAATGAATATTTTTAAGTTTCGTTGCTTCAGAGTCAAATACATCAATAAAAGTTCTTCCAATTATTTTTCTTTTTTGCTCAGGATCAGTTACTCCCTTTAAATGTCTTAAGAAAACTTCTTCACTGTCAGACTTGATTACATTGAGACTCATATTTTCTTTAAAGGTATTCATCACCTCATCGGCTTCACCTTTTCTTAAAAGGCCATTATCTACAAAAACACAAACCAGTTTATTTCCAATTGCTTGATGTAATAATGCTGCCGTTACTGAAGAATCTACACCGCCTGAAAGTCCCAATAGAACCTTATTGTCTTGAACTTGATTTTTTATTTCTTCAATTCTTTGAGCAATTAAATCATCCATTTTCCAGTCTTTTTGAGCATTACAGACTTTAAATAAGTAATTATCTAAAACGCTTTGCCCATCCTCTGTATGGGTTACTTCAGGATGAAACTGTAATGCATAAATAGGCTTGGACTCATGCTGCATAACTGCAACTGGTGCAGTAGCTGTAGATGCAACTAGTTCAAAATTATCTGGTAGGTCTTGGACTTGATCGCCATGACTCATCCATACATTAAGGTTTTTTTGAAGCCCATCAAATAAAACACAGTCTTTAGTGATTTGAAGTTCAGAGTGACCAAACTCTTTATGGTCTGCAGATATTACCTGCCCTCCCATTTGCTCAGCCAAGGTTTGCATTCCATAACAAATACCTAAGATAGGAATCTCTAAATCAAATACGATTTGTGGAATTCTTGGAGTATAACTATTGGTAACTGAATCAGGCCCGCCAGACAAAATAATTCCTTTTGGATTTAAAGAACGAATTTTTTCTTCTTTAATATCCCAAGGTAATATTTCAGAGTAGACATTGCTTTCTCTGATCCTCCTAGCAATGAGCTGTGTGTACTGAGAACCAAAATCTAATACCAATATAGTATCAATTTCTTTTTTTGCGGTGCCTAAATATGTCACTTTAATTTTTTAAAATTTAACTTCTTTGATAATTTGGAGCTTCTTTTGTAATCATTACATCATGCACATGACTTTCTGTCATGCCAGCGTTGGTAATTTCGACAAATTGGCTATCTCTTTGCATTTCTTCAATAGTCCTACACCCAACATACCCCATACTTTGTCTTACGCCGCCTATAAGTTGATTGATTACATTTATAACAAGACCTTTGTATGGAACTCTTCCTTCAATCCCTTCTGGTACAAACTTGTCTGATGCAACATCCTCTTGAAAATACCTATTAGCATCTTCTCTTTCAGTCATAGCCCCTATAGAGCCCATGCCTCTGTATGTTTTAAAACTTCTGCCTTGAAATAACTCTACCTTTCCTGGAGCTTCCTCGGTGCCAGCAAATAGACTTCCTAACATGACGGAATCTGCACCAGCTGCAATTGCTTTTGCAATATCTCCTGAGAACCTTATTCCACCATCCGCAATAATTCCTATATCTCTTCCTTTTAAAGCTTCTTTAATACTTAAAATTGCTGTTATTTGTGGAATACCTATTCCGGCAATAATTCGAGTTGTACAAATAGAACCTGGGCCCATTCCAACCTTTACGCCATCGACTCCTGCTCTTGCAAGTTCAGTAGCTGCTTCTGCTGTTGCTATATTTCCACCTATAACATCAATATCTGGAAACTCATTTTTAATCATTTTGATGGTTTCGATTACATTTTTTGAGTGACCATGAGCACTATCAATAACAAAAAGGTCTACTCCAACATCACTAAGCCCCTTTGCCCTTTCAAGGGTATCAGAACCAGTTCCTAAGGCAGCTCCAACTTTTAGTCTTCCAGACTCATCTTTAGTAGCGTTCGGATGTTCAGCAGATTTTTCAATATCTTTCATCGTAACAAGCCCGCTTAAAGACTTGGTATCATCAATAACTAGAATTTTCTCAATTCTATTTTCATACATCAGTTTTTTAACTACATCCTGAGATGTTCCTTCTGAAACTGTGATTAGCTTCTCAAAAGGGGTCATGATGGATGAAACAGATGCTTGCATATCATCTGCATATCTAAAGTCTCTGCTTGTAACGATCCCTTTAAGGTCTTGCCCATCCACCACAGGCATTCCAGAAATATTAAGCTCATCTGTTAACTGCTTTAATTCTGCAATTGTTTTATCTGATTCAATTGTGATTGGGTCTCTTACAACTCCACTTTCATATTTTTTAACACTTCTCACATGAGAGACTTGCTCTTCTATAGAGTTATTTTTATGAATAATTCCAATACCGCCAGCCTCTGCAAGGGCTATTGCCATGCGAGATTCCGTTACAGTATCCATAGCCGCAGAAATAAGCGGCATCTTGATAGAAATGTTTCTTGTGAGTTTTGTTTCTGTTGACGCCTCGCTAGGAATAAAGTCGCTATACCTAGGTGATAAGAGTACGTCGTCAAACGTTAATGCTTTTGATTTTACCTTGTCCATGCGAGATTATAGCAAAACTTGAAAGAAAAAAAAATCTAGAGTTTTTTTAGACAATAATGCTTTAAAAAATTAAGCCTAATATATAAATTAAAGTAAGTCCTGCATTAAGAACAATCACTGTCTGTTCTTTCCATAATACGCCAACTATTACCCATAAAGTGTTGGCTGAAATAAAAGCCCAATGGTGATATTCGAGTTCAGGAACAAAGCTTGCTAGTGATGCTGCAACTATTAAAATTGCTGTGGCTGCCCAGGCTAAAGCTTGATGTGGTTTTTCATTTTGTTTCATAATGCAATCTTACTAAAGTAATTTATCTGTTTTAGCTGCACAGATAAAATCGTTATGGTGAAGTCCTTCTATTTTATGAGACCACCAAGTTACTGTGACCTTGCCCCATTCTAAAATGATTTGAGGATGATGGTCTTCTTCATCAGCTAATTTGGCTATTTTGATAGAAAAATTTAGAGAGTCTTCGTAACTCTTAAAACTAAAAACTTTTTGTAGTTTCTTAATTGGGTCCTCTATCAAAGTCCATTCCTCTATCTCCAAAAGAAGATTATTGATTTCATCTTCAGAAACCTTTGGTGCTCCAATTTGACATGCCTCACAAGACTGAGAGTTTAAGCTAGCCACTAATTCCGCCTTTTGTAAGCTTTGCTGGATCTAATAGTTTTTCTAGCTCTGATTTACTTATACCTGTTTCCTCATGAGCAACATCAACTATTGATTTTCCTTCTTTATAAGCCTTTTTTGCAACTGCTGCAGCTTTGCTATAACCAATAATTCTATTAAGAGCAGTAACTAAAATTGGATTTTTTGATAAGGACTCATTAATATTTTTGGAATTAATTTTAAAAGTTTTAATTGATTTATTTGCTAGCAATGGCATCGCATTACCTAAAAGATTAATACTTTTAAGCAGGTTGTATGCAACCACAGGCAGCATCACATTCAATTGGAAATTCCCACTTTGTCCAGCCAAAGTAACAGTCACATCATTACCAATCACATCAGCACAAGCCATAGCAACAGCCTCAGGAATAACTGGATTTACTTTTCCAGGCATTATGCTGCTACCAGGCTGAAGAGCCTCAAGTTCTATTTCTCCTAAACCTGTCAAAGGTCCGCTATTCATCCATCTTAGATCATTAGAAATTTTCATTAAAATAACACTTAAATTCTTTAAAGCTGAAGATAACTCAACAGCATTGTCTACAGAGCTAAGGCCTTGAAAAAAGTTTTTAGCTGGCTTCGTTTTAAACTTAGTTAGCTTATTAACCTCAGTACAAAAAGTTTTGGAAAAATCTTTATGGGTATTAATTCCGGTTCCTATAGCAGTACCACCTTGCGGCAGGTCATTCATTCTTTGAGTTGCTAGAACAAGAGTTTTTTTATTTGATTCAAGCTGGGCTTTCCATCCAGAGAGCTCTTGAGAGAAATCTATTGGCATAGCATCCATTAAATGCGTTCTGCCGGTCTTAACATTTCCCTTAACTTCTTTCATTTTCGAGTCTATGACTTTAATTAAAAGATCTAGGTTTGGAAGTAAAAGTCTATGCATGTCTATAAGCGCACTTACACATATAGCAGTAGGAATAACATCATTAGAGCTCTGGCTCATATTAACGTCATCATTTGCATCAATTTTTAACTTAGATTTTTTTGAAGCAACATTTGCAATGACCTCATTAGCATTCATATTCGTACTTGTTCCAGAGCCTGTCTGAAATACATCTAAAGGGAACGAATCATCATACAAACCATCAAGCACCTCTTTAGATGCTTCTTTGATAGCTTTTGTTTTATTGGCTGGTAGTAATTTTAGTTTATTGTTTGCAGAAGCTGCTGAATATTTAATTATCCCAAGAGCTTCAATAAAAGATCGCCCAAAAGGAAAAGCAAACTTTATTCCACTAATAGTAAAGTTATCTAGCGCTCTTTGTGTTTGAGCACCCCACAATGCCTTTTGTGGAACTTTAACTTCGCCGAGACTATCTTTTTCAATTCTAAATTTCATAATAATCCTTTTTTTTGGTAAGCTATTTTAACATTCAAACATGCATAGAGGTATAAGGAATGACAAATGTTTCACCAATTAAAATAGATATTACCGACGGTAGGCTTCCGCCTAAGGGTAAAGGTCTGGAAATGACTGAATTTGCCAACGTAGCAGAGCTGAGAAGAAATCAGTTAGAAAAACTAGCTGCAGGATTTAGAATGTTTGCTTACTTTGGTTTCAACGAAGGAGTTGCTGGGCATATCACACTAAGAGATCCTGAGTTTTCTGATCATTTTTGGGTAAATCCTCTTGGAGTCCACTTCTCTCAAATATCTGTTTCAGATTTAATACTTGTTAATCATGATGGAAAGGTTGTGCAAGGTGATAAAGATGTAAATGTTGCTGCCTTTGCTATTCATTCAAGACTTCATGCAGCAAGACCAGATGTTAATGCTGCTGCTCATTCTCATTCTATTTATGGAAGAACATTCTCAACTTTAGGTAAGCCATTAGATCCAATATCTCAAGATGCTTGTGCATTTTATGAAACCCAAGCAATGTATAAAGACTTTTCAGGTGTTGTAGAAGAAGTTGATGAAGGTGATGAAATAGCGAAAGCTCTTGGTGATAAGAAAGTGATTATCCTTCAGAATCATGGGATTTTAACTACTGGTCCTTCAGTTGATATCGCTCTATGGTTTTACATGTCTATGGAAAGGTGTTGTCAGGCTCAACTAATGGCAGAGGCTGCAGGGAATCCTGTAATTATTCCTCACGATACTGCAGTTAAAACAAGAAACTTTATAGCAAATGATGTGGCAGCTTGGGCAAGCTACCAACCAGCATTTGATATGATAATGAAAAAAGAGCCTGATTTATTAGATTAGGCGTCTGGAGCTATAACAGCCTTGGTTTCAAGGCACTCTTCTAAGCCATGTAGACCATGCTCTCTTCCATTTCCAGAAGCTTTGTAGCCTCCAAATGGTGCGCCTGTTCCTCTTGCCCCGCCATTAATAATAATTTGACCAGCTCTTATTTTTTTTGCGACTTCATGCGCATGACCTGGTTCACCTTGAATATAACCAGCTAAGCCATATTCGGTATCATTGGCTATTTTTATAGCCTCTTCCTCTGTCTCATATTTGATAATAGAAAGGACTGGTCCGAATATCTCTTCTTGAGCAATAGTCATATCAGGAGTTACGTTTGCAAATACTGTTGGTTTAACATAATAACCACTGTCATAACCGTCTGGTCTTTCGACTCCACCAGCAACCAGTGTTGCTCCCTCTTCGATTCCAATTTCTATCATTCTTAGTACTTTTTCATACTGAGCTTTGTTAGCTATTGGTCCCATTCTAAACTCTCCATGAGGATCACCCACGGTTGTGCTTTCTGCTGTAGCTGCAGCAACTTCAACAGCTTTTTCATAATTTGTTGCAGAAACTAGCATCTTTGTTGGTGCATTACATGACTGGCCTGAATTTAAAAAACAATGCCCTGCTCCGCCTTTGACCGATCTTTCAAGATCAGCAACATCATCTAAAATAATATTAGAAGACTTACCACCAAGTTCCTGGTGAACACGTTTTACAGTAGAAGCTGAAGCCTGTGCGACTGCTATACCTGCTCTTGTAGAACCAGTGAATGACATCATATCTACATCCTTGTGCTCAGATAATGCCGCCCCTACAGTTGGGCCATATCCGTTAACAACATTAAAGATTCCAGCAGGAACACCAGCAGTATCAAAAACTTCTGCAAGAAGCATTGCACAATATGGAGATATTTCGCTTGGTTTTAATACCATAGTACAACCTGCTGCTAATGCAGCTGATACTTTAGTAGTAATTTGATTCATTGGCCAATTCCATGGAGTAATCATACCCACAACTCCAATTGGCTCTTTCATAAGAATGTAATCGCCCTCTGCTTTCTCAAATTGATATTCTTTAAGAGCATCTAAAGTTTCATTTAAATTTTTAATTCCTGTAGATGCCTGAGCTTTGGAAGATAACCATAAAGGTGCACCCATCTCTTCGGTAATAGTATCTACAAAATCTTGATATCTATTTTCATACTCAGCTATAACATTATTAAGAATCTCTATTCGATCCTCTTTAGAAGAAAACTGATATGTTTCAAATGCGTTTGATGCCGCTTTAACAGCACTATCAATATCTTCTTTAGTTCCTGCCGTTACGTGACCTACTATAGATTCATTGGCTGGGTTAATAACCTCAATCTTTTCATTAGATTCAGACTCGACCCACTGACCGTTAATATAAAATTTTAATTTATCTTTCATATGTTTTTACCATGTAATTTAAGAAACAAATTATACACAAATTGATTTATGTAAACTATTTAGATTTCTAGAATAATCCTTCAATATTTTTATCTTTATCTACGCCTATGGCTTCAGATGCAGGTTTCCTTGGTAGACCTGGCATCGTCATAATTGCGCCGCATACAACAACTATAAATTCTGCACCTGAACATAGGCGAACCTCTCTAATCGGAACCTCATGCCCAGTTGGCGCTCCCATTAAAAGTGGGTCTGTTGAAAAACTATACTGAGTTTTTGCCATACAAATTGGATACTTTCCAAAACCTTCCTTTTCAAGTTGAGCAAATTTATTCCTAACTCTTTGATCAGCAATAATATCGTCAGCACCATAAATAGTTCGAGCAATATGCCTCGTCTTTTCCCACAAGGACATGTCATCTTCATAGAGTGTTTTGAAAGATGATTCAGTTGAATCAACTAAATCTGAAATATGAGCAGCTAAGTCCGATGCACCAGCGCCCCCGTTCTCCCAATGAGAGGATATCTTACAAACAACATTAAGGTTTTTACAAAAATCAATTATTGCCTGATGTTCATCCTTTGTGTCTGTATAAAATTCATTAATAGCAACAGTTACTGGAACTCCAAATTGCTCAATATTACTAATATGTTTTGCTAAATTTTTACATCCCTCTGTAACAGCATCGATATTTTCATCTTTAAGGTCTTCTTTTTTAACACCGCCATGCATTTTTAGAGCTTTAGTTGTGGCAACTAGAACAACTGCATCAGGAGAAAGGCCTGCCTTACGGCACTTAATATCAAAGAATTTTTCTGCTCCCAAGTCTGCACCAAAACCAGCCTCTGTAACCACATAATCAGCAAGCTTTAAAGCAGTCTTTGTAGCCATAACTGAATTACAACCATGAGCAATATTTGCAAATGGCCCTCCGTGCATAAGAGCTGGGTTATTTTCAAGGGTTTGAACTAAATTTGGCTGAAATGCATCTCTTAATAGTGCAGTAAGAGCCCCTTGTGCATTTAATTGATGAACTCGAACAGGCTCAAGGTTTCTAGTATAAGCAAATACTATGTTGCCGATTCTTTTCTCTAAATCTTCTAAGTCACTAGCAAGACAGAAAACAGCCATTATCTCTGATGCAACTGTAATATCAAAACCACTCTGACGAGGAATGCCATTGCCCGTTCCACCCAAACCGCAAGTGATATCTCTTAATGATCTATCATTCATATCAACAACCCTTTTCCAAGTAATTCTTCTAGGATCAATATTTAAGTCATTCTCCCAGTGAATGTGATTGTCTATAAGGGCTGATAACAAATTATGAGCTGCGCCAATCGCATGAAAATCTCCAGTAAAATGAAGGTTTATATCTGTCATCGGAACTACTTGAGCATAACCGCCTCCTGCTGCTCCACCTTTCATACCAAAACATGGCCCAAGACTTGGTTCTCTCAAGCAGATCATAGCCTTCTTGCCATTATGACAAAGCCCATCTACCAAACCCACGCTTGTTGTAGTCTTTCCTTCTCCAGCTGGAGTTGGAGAAATAGCAGTTACTAAAATCAACTTGCCATTTTTTTTATCTTTGCACTTATCTAAAAAATCGTAATTAATCTTTGCTTTATCATTTCCATAAACAATGAGTGCTTCTTCAGGAACATCAATTTGTTTTGCAATATCATTTATATGTTTTTTATTTGCCTGGTTGGCTATCTCTAAATCTGAAAGAAAACTACTCATAAGAACCTCATCTAAATAGTTATATTGTGCATAAAGTATACAGAAGAAAAAATTTGTTAACTATAAAAAAATGTATTAGCTTTTTGCTGCTTTAAAAGCATCTATAGCTCTTAGACGAGATGTTTTAAGATCTAATATCTGATCAGGATAACCACAATACTTTCTGTGCTCTTTTGGAGGGTCATGAATAACTGATTTATCTAAATCTTTTAACTCAGGAACGTATTTTTTGATAAATAAGCCTTCTTTATCAAAATTCGTTGACTGAGTTACCGGATTAAAGATTCTAAAATACGGGGCTGCGTCTGTTCCAGTTGAGCTACTCCACTGCCAGCCACCATTATTAGATGCAAAATCACCATCTATAAGATTCTGCATAAAATATGCCTCACCGAGCCTCCAGTCATGCAACATATTTTTAGTAAAAAACATTGCAACTACCATTCTCAATCTATTATGCATCCATCCCTCATGAAGTAATTGCCTCATTGCTGCATCAATAATAGGAAAGCCTGTCATACCTGTTTTCCATGCATGGAGCTCTGCTTCTTCAAATCTCCACTGGATAGATTTAGAAAAATCTTGAAATGGTTGATTGCGACCAACTTTTGGAAAAGAAAACATAATATTTCTATAAAATTCACGCCAGACAATTTCATCAATCCATTTGGTAATTCCATTGTTACCTGAATTAAATTCAAAATTATTTAATTTCAAGCCCTCTAAAATACATCGCTTGGAGGATATGACGCCTAAGGCTAGATAGGGAGACATTCTGCTAGTGCCATCTATTATTGGATCATTTCTGTCCTTAGAATAATTGCTTGCTTTATTTTCTAAAAAGTTTTTTAAACGGTCTAATGCTGCATCCTCTCCAGCTGGCCAAAGAGACATATCAACTTTGTGTTTTGTTTTAAAATCAAAATTAAAGCTCGAAATATTAGAACTAATATTTCCTTTTGCCATTGGTGTATATTTATGCTCAATATCTAAAAATTCCATATCAAAATTTTCAACCCATTTTCTTTTAAATGGAGTAAAAACTGAGTAAGGATTGTCTTGGCCAGTTCTTATAGAGCCAGCTTCATAAACTATTTGATCATTAAAAGACTCTACTTTTACATTGGACGCTCTTAACATAGTAGTAACTTTAATATCTCTTTTTTGTTCGTCTTCTCCGAACTGTTTATTAAAAAATACTTTGTCTACATCTCTTTCTTTTGTAATTTTTAAAATGATCTCAGAGTCTTCATCAAAACCTTTACTATCTATTATAGACAAGGGAATATTTAGCTCTTCTAGACTTTCACTTAAACATTTTAAATTGTCTATGAGGAAATCTAACTTTACATTAGCTTCATTATGATCTTCTAATTGATCTTGAGAGTATAAAAATATTGCAAGAACTTCGTCCGCATTATCACAAGCAGATATCATTGCTGGATTGTCATCTATTCGTAGATCATTTCTAAACCAAATAATACTTTTCATAAATTAGCCTATAATTTTTGAGTTTGAGAAATGAACATCTACTTGGTAGTTATCTCTAAAGTTTGATATTTCTGCTTTTCCTCCAGCAGCATTTACAATGGCCGCGCCAGCAGCAACATCCCAAAGATAAGTTCCAAATTCTTTATAAACATCTGCTTTACCAGATGCAACATAGGCGGATGCCATTGCTGCAGAACCAATCATTCTTACTTTCTTCCAATCTTGAAAGTCTTTAATCATTTTCAGCATTGCTACATCTGAATAATCAGTATTATTGGGAAGTCCTGTAACTAATATTCCATCGCTGGACTTTGAAATAGAGGATACATTTAATGCTTGTCCATTTAATGAAGCAGGTCGAAAAATTGAGCCTTCGTAAAGATCCTTATTATTAAAATCATAAATAACTCCCATTACAGGTTCTAAATCTATAATCAGCGATATTGAGACACAGCATATAGGAATATCTCTAGAGTAATTAGCTGTTCCATCTAAAGGATCAACAACCCAGAAAGTACTTCCAAGATCATCAACAGATTTTCCACTTTCTTCTGCAAGAATAGGGAATAGTGATTCCTCATTAAGGATAGATTTAATTAGGTTTTCAGCACTAATGTCAGCTTCTAATTTAATATCTTTACTTGATTCAAAGGTTGCTTTATTTAAAGCTTTCTTATTGTTGGCTAGTATTTTACCTGCCTCTAAAGAAGCTTTCCTTGCGATAGATATTTCATGGCCCATGCTTTCAATATTCATATTTCCTCTTGTGAATAGGTAACTCCGTAAATTTACTCATAAATTATTCAGTAATTAGATATGTTTATAATAAACTTAATTTTCTATAAGTAAAAAATTATCTCTAATTAGTCATGTTTCTTGAGCTCGCTTACTGGATTATTGCGTCAATAGCTTTCAATGTTTAGATAAATATTTCTAGAAAAATTTAAATGATATTGAATTCATAACCATATGATCTAAGATTCTAACGTCTTCTTTTCATCAAGAAAAGAAGCAAAAAACTAATGTTTAAGCCAACATGAATATATGACTTAATATTAATCATAAATTAGTAATTGATTGTATAATTAATTAACTTAGAACAAGTCATTTAGATAAAAAAGGTTATGTAATGGAACTAAATGTAATTATAGATTATTTAATATTAAGTATATTCGTATCTATGGCTGTAAATTCTATCCTTCGAAATTATGCTAAAAATAAAAAGATTTTAATTGATATTCCAGACAGAAGCAGGAAATTCCACAAAAGACCAACACCGTTATCTGGGGGTCTAGGCATATACATTGCTTTATTGATATCAGGTAAACTCTATATGGACTTTAATGATTTAAATGGTTATTTACCAGAGTTCACTTTTCATCTAATGATTTCATCTATTATTTTAGTAGGAGCTTTTTTAGTTGATGATATTAAAGAAATAAAGGCATCCAGCAGATTATTAATTCAAGTATTATTATCTTTATACATCATATACATAACAGATATATCTTTAAATAATTTAGGTGACCTATTTGGTTTTGGGAAAATATATCTTGGTATTTTTAGTATTCCTTTTACAGTATTTTGTGTTGTTGGAATTATGAATGCATTTAACATGATTGATGGCATAAATGGGCTTTGCTCTGGCTACTCCATGACGGCGCTTCTTTTAATCGGATTTTTCTCTGGGTTAATATATGACTCCTTGATGGTATTGTTCATTGGGTCGATACTAGGGTTTTTATTATTTAACTTAAGGTTTTTTGGTAAAAAAAGAGGTGTTTTTCTAGGAGATCATGGATCAAATTTACTGGGTTTTTGGGTAGCATGGATTGCAATTTATTGCTCACAAAATGAGCTTTATTCTATAGAGCCTATTACCATTATCTGGTTTGTAGCAATACCTCTTCTGGATTGCATAGGGTTAATCTACTCAAGGACAAAAAAAAGAATTAGTTGGGCCGCACCAGGAAGAGATCATATTCACCATAAACTTATGAATAGATTTTCTTCTGAAGGTACATTAATAATTATTATCATTATTGGACTATTAACTGGTTTATTTGCTATACATTTAGAAAACAACTACTCACCATGGGTTTCAACACTACTGTTCTTAGTTTATAGTTTTATATATTACATATATGCATATTACTTTGCTCAAAGAGCTAAAAGATTAGGAAAGGCTAATGTTTAATTTTTTTAAAAAAAATTCCCAAAAAGAGAATATCCAAAAAGAGAATTTTGAAATAGAGTTGACTGCATTAGTTCTAGCTTATGAGATTGCTAGGTCTGATGGTGATATATCGGATCCTGAATTACAAGTTCTGTTACAGGAGATTAGAAAGATTTCTCATAAAGTTACGAAAACGGAAGATGAAATTTTAAGCCTTGTAGAGAAATTTAGTACAGACAGCGTATCTTTTCATGAGTTTATCGAAGATATTAATAGAGAATTTACAAAAGAAGAAAAATTATCACTTATAACTTTTTTGTGGGATGTTGCTTATGCGGACTCAATTCTTGATGTAGATGAAGAGAGGCTTGTTAGAAGAATAGCTGATCTTATAAGGGTTAAAGATATAGATGTGTTAAAGCTAAAAGATAGAGCTAAAAATTAATTTACTAA
>ERZ1048686.2322-NODE-2322-length-13236-cov-5.380927_pt1 | contig 13236 bp, 14 predicted proteins | sample MGYA00383099_ERZ1048686 | MGnify/ENA primary metagenome ERZ1048686 (study PRJEB29581, sample SAMEA5548369) | metagenome | biome: marine; feature: coastal; material: water | depth 25 m | study: Short-term variability in the microbial, nano- and picoplankton... | reverse complement strand
AAAATAGACTTATAGATTTTGCAAATGGTACTCCTGAACTAGATGTCTCTATTATTTTTTCATCAGAACCTAGTTTTATGCAAAGTTGGCTAATTAACAATTCCATAAATGCTGCTGAAAATATTTATACAACTGATTATATTAATGTATCTTCTGGATGGGCTAACAATATTAATCTAGAAGGATTCACATATTTCGCATATACTCACCAGACTGACATTACTCTTTCAACTAATTCACAACTGGCTTATAAGGAGCTAAATATCTACCCTAATCCTGTACAAAATATCCTCACTGTTGAGAACTTTAAAAATCTAAAAAACATTAGAGTTTATAATAGCATCGGTCAATTGGTTAAAGAAACGAAAGATGAGAAAATTGATTTTAACAGCCTATCAAAAGGAATTTACATATTACAATTACATACAGACAAAGATATCTTAACAAAAAGAATAATAAAAGAGTAAAAACGTTTTATAACAATATGTATAGTGCATAACTACCCTACGGGATAGCTACGACACCATACATGGAACGTTATCTTAAATGTTCCCACTTATGAAAACAAAAGAAGAAATCGTAATCAATTGGTTACCTAGATATACCGGAACTCCTCTCGAACAATTTGGGGAGTATATTTTACTTACCAACTTTATTGGATACGTAAATATTTTTGCAGACAAGTATAATGTAGAAATTATAGGAACAGACAAAGCCATGCAAACTGCAACTCATGGAAACATAACCATAATTAATTTTGGTATGGGTAGCGCTATGGCTGCTACAGTAATGGACCTGCTATGTGCAATAATGCCAAAAGCGGTATTATTTTTGGGCAAGTGTGGTGGTTTAAAAAAGAAAACTGCATTGGGTGATTTTATTATACCTATGGCTGCTATTAGAGGAGAAGGAACGAGCAATGAGTATTTGCCTCAAGAGGTTCCCGCTTTACCTTCTTTTCGATTACAACGAACCATTTCATCAGCGATGAAAGAGTTTGAAACAGACTATTGGACCGGTGTTGTTTTTACCACAAACCGAAGAGTTTGGGAGCATGACGAAGCATTTAAAAACCGTTTGACAGAAGCGCGCGCTATTGGAATTGATATGGAAACTGCTACTCTTTTTACTGCAGGTTTTGCCAATGGAATTCCAAGAGGAGCTCTTCTTTTGGTAAGCGACAATCCTATGATCCCTAGCGGAGTTAAAACAAGCGAAAGTGACAAATCAGTTACCTCAAATTTTGTGAATAATCATGTTAACATTGGCATTCGAGCTTTAGAAGAATTGCGTGACTCGGGCGATAGTGTGAAGCATATGAAATTTGATCATCAACCTTAAACACTTCCTCTTGATTAACATTGATTCTAGTTGTTTTAGCTTAGACTTAAATAATAACTTAACGTCTAATAAGTACATATCAAAATAGTCAACAATTATTCAATTCCTGTTCACATTGATTTTCAATAGTTTAATAAATAAAGCTGTATATTGTCGAAAACATTAAACCTTCATTCGAGATGAAGTACATTAAAAAAAATACAATGCTCCCTAAGTTTCATTTTATGATTACTGCATTTTTAACTTGCTTGATTTCATCAATGGGTTTTTCTCAAGTTGCTTTGGTTGAATATCACGGTGCATTAAAGAACATGATGCACAAGGGTGACATTACTGCTAAAGCAGACTTATCTGATCTCAAAAAAACTGAACATATATATGCACTTGGTGCATTAGAAAACCTAAAAGGTGAGATTCAGATATTTGACAGTAAACCATACAATACGATGGTCGATGGTAAGGCGTTAATATTTGACCAATCATTTACGAAAAAAGCGACGCTTCTTGTATATGCATCAGTAAGTGAGTGGAATAACATTGTAATTGCCAATAATGTTGTTACTTACGAACAATTAGAAGCATTCATCAAAGAAGAAGCTGTAAAAAATGGAATAGACACAGATGCCCCTTTTCCGTTTTTAATTGAAGGAACAGCAAAATCTTTTGACTGGCACGTCATCAATTGGAAAGATGGAGATACCGAGCACTCGCATGAAAAACACATTAGCTCTGGACTTCACGGTACTTTAAAGAAAAAACAAGTTGAAATGTTGGGATTCTATTCTAATGCCCACCATGCCATTTTCACACACCATACGACCAATATGCACATTCATGTCAAAACTACCGACAATAAAATAGCGGGACATGTTGATGCCTTAACATTGGGGAAAGGCATGCTTCTTAAATTACCTGCGAAAAATTAATAAGGATAATCGCAAAAGCTATACACTCAACGATTCTAATCGTTTGATATAATAAGTCAAAATAAAAGGTTTGTTAATGTTCTGTTAATTATTTTTAACAAGAGCTATTCTGACGTATTTTAGTGGAAACAAATCAAATCAAAATGAAAAAATTATTTATTCTACCATTGCTTTTCATCGGAGCTATATCGATGAGTGCTAATGCTCAAACTGAAGTAGCGAAAGAAACAGGTTCAAGAATTGAATTCTCAAAAGAGGTTCATGATTACGGAAAAATTAAACATGCAGGCGATCCATATTGCTCATTTGAATTTAAAAATACCGGAAATGAGCCCTTAATCATATCAAATGCTAAAGGATCTTGCGGTTGTACTGTTCCTACTTGGCCAAAAGAGCCTATCGCTCCAGGTGCAAGTGGCTCTATCAAAGTAAAATATGATACCAAAAGACCAGGTCCAATTAATAAGAGTGTAACAATTACCTCAAATGCGATCAATACACCAACAAAAGTTCTTAGAATTAAAGGCGAAGTTGGTCAGGCTCCTAAAAGTGGCGCTCCAGTAAACAATGCAGGTGCACCAGCTAAACAATAAAGTTTGAAAGGGTTAATCCTTGTTTTAATAGTTCTAAAAACCGCCTTTGTCTTTGGACAAGTGGCGGTTTTTTCTGCGAAGTACAAAACCATCAAATTTCCCAAAACACCTGAGGGAGAGCTGCTAAGTTTCAGCTATGAAATAAAAAACAAAGGCAAAGCGCCTTTAGAACTTTATTCATGGGAAGCCGAATGTACCTGTACTGATGTCATGTTGCCAACCGAGCCCATTTTACCCGGACAATTTGCAACAATTGATGTAATATTTGATACCAATGGAAAATATTTCTTTCAAAATCGAATCATATACATCAAAAGTAATTCAAGAAAAAAAAGAGAATTGCTCAGATTCAAGGTTTTCGTTGAACCTAAGCCCATGGAACAAGAACCTGCGCCATAACCAAAGAATCTTCATTTATGAAAACCTGCTTGTTGATTATTCTGTGTTTATCCGTTCAGTTTATTTGGGGGCAACAACCCAGTAAAACTGCGGAAATACAAGCTCAAATCAATGCATACAAGCACAATATTGATAGCCTTAACTATATTCTTGAGGAGCTTCAGCTTGATGAAATAAATCAAGAGCTTCATACTTTTTTTCTTCCGAAAATCGACTCCTCTGAACATCTTATTTCACACAGCGCATTATGTCTTGTATACGACGAAAAACATGAGCAAGCCAAATGGGTGCTACATAAAATATCTACCAATATTTTAGACGGAAAAGTCAGTCGAACAAATGATTTTAGAATCGACCCATTGGTAAAATCCGGATCAGCAGAAGAAAAAGATTATTTTCTTAAAACGAAAAAAGAAAACGGGAAATACAATTATGATGGTTTCGGATATGACCGTGGACATTTAGCCCCTTCTGCCGATTTTAGATGGTCAAAAAAAGCACTTTCAGAATCCTATTTTTACTCCAACATGTCGCCACAATTACCAACCTTTAATAGAGAGCGATGGGCAGAACTAGAAGGCTTGATTCGTGGCTATATTTATGAAAATAAGAGTGACCTAATTGTTTATACCGGTCCAGTGCTGAATGATGATTTAAAAAAAATATCAAGAAGTATCAATGGTGTTTCCATTCCAGAACAGTTCTTCAAAATAGTTGTAGACTTAAAGGCAAATAAAGCCATCGCTTATTTGATGCCTCAAAAAGAAAGCGATTACCCTGTTGAATACTATGCGACAACAATCGATGAAATAGAAACACTAACTGGCATCGATTTCTTACATCAGATAGATAATCAAACAGAAGCCCTATTGGAGAAGCAAAAAGACATTAATTTCTGGTTGCCTGAAAAGAAAAAATCCGATGCAGTTCCCTTTAAAGAAGGAATCCTTGGCAAAGGTAAGTTCAATACGGTTCAAGCGAATATGTTTATTGATTCCGGAGAGAAAAAAGAAATTTGTGGCACAGTGGTGAGTACACATTTCTCAAAAAACAAACACACTTTTTTAAATTTAGATAAGTCTTTTCCTAATCAAATATTCTCACTTACCATTTGGAATAGCAATCTTCATAATTTCAGCTATCAACCTCACATCGAGCTCAAAAATAAAAAGGTATGTGTTCGTGGTAAAATAACCGAAAACAAAGGTGTAGCCACTATGAATATTGAAAATGAACGAGCCATTAACTTCTTGGACTAGCTATTAATTGAATTTAAAGAGTTTGGTTGAAACACCTCCTTGATCACACTCAAAATTAAAAATATACGATCCCTCTTTCAACATTGCCATACTCCCTTCAAAAATCCAACCATCAATCGTCTGTGTTGCGGTCAAATCACATCTCATTTGTTTACCCCCCAAGTCGGTAAGTCTAATTTCATAATCGCTACAAGTAACACCTCTAACCCTTAATCTTATTTCATCAATCACAGGATTGGGTAAAGCTTCTATTTCAGGCTGATTGGCAAGGTCTTTCTCACAAATATTTTTACTAATTAAATTCACAAATTCATCAGGAGCTACTACCCGTATCCCATCATTTAGCAATGAATGCACATACAGCAGGCTATCTACAGAATTTGACCAGGCATGGACTGCTACCAAGGTATAACCCCCTACAGAATATGGATCTTTCACCCCATTATTAAGCTTTTGAGCCAAGCTTTCACAGGTCTCAAACCCTCCCCATAGATTATATTTCGCAGAAATGACAGGTTTGAGGGCATAGCAATCCATTTTCCCTTTCATCTTACTGTAATCAGAATAATCATAGTAAAATAAACCGTCAACATTTTCTTGTTTTAAATACGGATGAAATACAGAATCGTGATACCTATTGCCAAGAATATTCACAATACCCAAATCTGACTTTTCCATATATGCATCCATAAGCTCACATGACTCCTCAAGCGCAGGAAACAATTCTGGAAAATGATAGGTGTGTCCAGAAGGTCCTGCTATGAAATAATCTTTACCCGTAGGTTTGGACTCAGCCATATCATAAATCTTAGACATTACCGTTGGTGCAATTTCAGAAAGAGCAGGTGGTATTGTCCAACCAATATCCATTAAGCCTCTATTTTCACTGCCAAACCACCGACTGTCCTCTGCAAATAAATTAAGCATCCATTGAACGTTATCACCATCGGACATTAAAAAACAGACCGTATGGGTGTTTTCTTCGGTTTCAGGCTCATTCGTTGAAACATGCTGACTGGTCTCCGCATTAAAATTGGTTAAAGTGGATAAATTAAACCCCCAATCCGCAGGGTGAACCCCTATTGAATATTGTGACGCTTTTGCAATCGTTTGGTATTCGTCATCTCCCCATCCATTTAAAATTGAATTTGAAGCCATTCTTGAGAACGCATTTTCTGTAGTTGAACTGTGAATGTCATCGTAGAAATGTAAAGCATTTGCCAATATAGAATAGTCACCTAAAAACAATGATTTGTCCTCACGTTGATAGGTAACAATCATGTCACTAAGAAGATTGCTGTAATTATCTAAAACCCACTGCTCATCCCGTTCACGAACATCCATGAGCTCCGTATAACCATTTTCCTCAACCAGCTGTTGGAGGTTAGGTGTAACCGCGATTGCGTTCAATGGCCCACACAATGAATTGGCTACATTACTGGAATTGTCATTTAAATTACATAGAATATATGCCTCAACATTATCAGGAATGAGCGACAAAACAGACTCGATATCTCCATCCATTTCATTGGATACAAATACACCGTAATTATCAGCTAAATCCTGAATCCATATTGAACTTCCGCTTCCCTTATCTCTGTATATTTTTGGCTCCGTTTTGGCACATAAGCCCTGTATGCTTTGCAATAAAAGCAGCTCCTCATGAGAAAACAAATCATCATTAAACACATAAAGTGTATCGGGTTGAGAAGATGCTGGGTATGGACTGCCCTCTATTCTGTTAATTAATGACTGAGCTGTCGAAGACAAGCAAATCAGAAAATAAATAAAAAAAATGGTGTATTTCATGTCAAATTCCTCATCTAAAATTAAGATTCATAATTTAATATTTCATTCATATGAACAAAATAATTTCTATATGATTTCTGAATACATTCTTCATTATCGATAATAATATCAGAAGAAGAAATGGTTGCTGCGCATATTGCTGCCATTGCTATTCGGTGGTCATTGTATGTTTTAACTTTACCTCCATTTACAGATGCCGTGCCAATTATGGATAAAGAATCATTCTCTATTCGATATTGGACTCCAAAGACATCAAGCATTTCACATATACTGACCAATCGATTGCTTTCCTTATTGATAAGGCGATGTGTTCCGTTCAAGGTTGAAACACCCTTTGCTCCACAAGCCAACACACTTAATACCGGAAACAAATCTGGTGCATCGGTCAGATCGATCTGAAATGGATTCCTAAAGGCACAAGAGACCTTAATTTCACCCGTAAAATCGGCTTCGATTTTTGCTCCAAACATATTCAATACTTCAAGAACCACCTTGTCTGCTTGAGTCGAATTAAAGTGAAGTCCCGAAACACTCACCTCCCCACTCAAGGCTGCACCAGCAAAATGAAAGGCCATATTGCTCCAATCTCCCTCCAACGCAATTTTATCGACGCCTATTTGTTGGTTTCCGTTAATTTGAAATATTGATTCTGTCTTGCTGATGATTTCACAATTAAATTCTTGCAGTACAGCAATTGTCATTTCGATATAAGGCCTACTGGTAAGGTTTGAAATTCGAATTTCAGTAGAACTTTTTAGAAAGGGGCTCAGCATCAGCAAACCTGAAATAAATTGCGACCCCCCTGAACCATCAATATTTATAATTGATTTAATATTTTGACTGCGAGAAATTTTAATGGGCAAACCATTTTTATTTGAATCGACATTGAATCCAACACTTCTTAATGAATCAATAAGCCCCTCATGATTTCTGGAAAGTATCGTCTTGTGACCTTCTATTGTATATTCATCTGTAAAAATGGATAACACCGTTGACAAAGCCCGAAGAGCGAATCCCGATTCGCCAATTGAGAAAGTAGTATGAGTAGGTAAGGCAAATGGAATTGGCGCCGACAGCGTGGTGCCAAATTGGGTTTCGCTAAATGTGTAACCCAGCTTTCTAAATACATTCATGACATTCTTGACGTCTGAACCTACCTCTGATTCAAACAAGTGCTCAATAAATAAATCTGATTTTGATAAGGCTCCTAAAATCAATATCCGTTGGGCATGACTTTTAGAGCTACAGGATTTCAGACATCCAAAGTATTTATATGAACTAATCCTCCTCATCCGGCTTTGAGAATATTTTTGATTGTTTCACAATGGACTCCTGATGGATTAGCTTAAAAAGCTGAGAAGCAAAATCTTCCGATAAGTTTACATCTAAAGAATTTTTAACATTGTCCATAAACGCTTTTTCCCAAATTGACTTTTGGAAAATAACCATATTTAAATCCTTTTTGTGAGTTCCTATTTGCTCAGAAATATCCATCCTTTTCTTTAAAAGTTCTATGAGATTTCGGTCAATATCATTTAATTCTAATCGAAACTCTTGAAGCTGATCATCCATGAATTCACCCCGACTTCTTAATTTTAATTTTTCCAACAACTCGAATAACTCTTTTGGACTTATTTGCTGCTTAGAATCAGTAAGCGCTAGATCAGGATTACAATGGGTTTCAATCATTAATCCATCATAGTGTAAGTCCATGGCCTTTTGAGCAACATCAAAAATCAAATGTCGACGACCCGTAATGTGAGATGGATCGCACAAAAGTGGCATACTGGGCAATTCTTTTTTGAGGTCCAGTGCGATTTGCCAATTGGGATTGTTTCGATACCGTTGCTTTTCATATACCGAAAATCCTCTATGAATCACGGAAATATCACGAATTCCATTATTTTGGAACCGTTCAACTGCCCCGATCCATAATTTCAAATCTGGATTGCTTGGGTTTTTTATCATTACAGGTATATCAACCCCCTTAAGAGACTCTGAAATTTCTTGAACAGTAAAAGGGTTAGCCGTTGACCTTGCACCCACCCATACCATATCAAATCCTTTTTTTAAAACAGCTTCAACATGATCAGGGTTTGCAACTTCTGTGCAGATTTTTAATCCATATTTTTCTCGGGCTTCAAGCATCCAGTCCAATGCTAAATTACCTGCGCCTTCGAATGCCCCCGGACGAGTTCTTGGCTTCCATATGCCCGCTCGAAAAAAATTAATTTTACCAGAAACCAGTTGCTCGGCTGTTGAAAGCACCTGTTCCCTAGATTCGGCACTGCAAGGGCCAGCTATTATTTTAGGTGTTACATCCATTAATTATGAAACAAAACCGCATGATTAAAGTTTAGGCTTATTATTTCGCATAATTCACTGCCCTTTTCTCCCTAATCACCGTAATTCGAACCTGACCAGGATAGGTCATTTCCGTTTGTATTTTTTCTGAAATCTGAAAGGACAATTCTTCGGCTTTACTGTCTGAGACTTTATCCGCTTCCACCATCACTCTCAATTCTCTTCCCGCTTGGATCGCATATGAACTGGCAACACCATCAAATGCCATAGCCAATCCTTCAAGGTCTTTAATACGCTTTACATATGCCTCTACAATTTCCCGTCTTGCTCCAGGCCTTGCTCCAGAAATAGCATCACAAACCTGAACAATTGGCGATATCAAGGTCGTCATTTCAATTTCGTCATGATGGGCTCCAATTGCATTCAAAACGTCTGGTTTTTCACCAAACTTTTCAGCCATTTTCATTCCTAAAATTGCATGAGGTAATTCCGGCTCTTCATCCGGCACCTTTCCAATATCGTGCAAGAGTCCTGCTCGTTTCGCGATTTTTGGATTTAAGCCCATCTCGGATGCCATAGTCGCACACAAATTTGCAACCTCTCTGGAATGCTGTAAAAGATTCTGACCGTATGAAGAACGGTATTTCATTCGACCAACCATTTTCATTAGCTGCGGGTGCAAACCATGAATTTGCAAATCAATACAAGTTCTCTTTCCTGTTTCTGCAATCTCTTCATCAAGCTGTTTTTTTGTTTTAGCTACAATTTCTTCTATTCTCGCTGGGTGAATTCTTCCGTCAGTGACAAGCTGGTGAAGTGACAATCTCGCAATTTCTCTTCTTACTGGATCAAAGCAAGAGAGCATAATGGCTTCTGGTGTATCGTCTACAATAATTTCAACACCCGTTGCTGCTTCAAGCGCACGAATGTTTCGGCCTTCCCTACCAATTATTCTACCTTTCACCTCATCAGAATCAATATTAAATACAGATACCGCATTTTCGATAGCCTGTTCTGTAGCCACCCTTTGAATACACTGAATAACAATTTTTCTTGCTTCTTTATTACCGTTTAGCTTGGCTTCCTCAGTTATTTCTTTGATTTCGGACATTGCCGCTGTTCGTGCTTCATCTTTTAGAGCTTCCATCAATAAATTTTTGGCTTCTTCAGCAGGCATTCCACTTATTTTAGACAATTCATTTACCCTTTTCTCCTGGGTTTTGTCCAACTCTTTCATTCTAATTTCTAGACCCTTATATTTTGCGTCATAATCAGCATTTGTTTTTTCCAATTGCCTCTCCTTTCTACCTATATCAGCCAGTTTATTTTCGAGTTTATTTTCCTTTGCTTTTACTCGATCTTCAGAGGATTGAATTCGACGGTCTCTCTCCTTAATTTTAGATTCGTGTTCTTCTTTGAGCTTCAAAAAGCGTTCTTTGGCTTGAAGTATTCTTTCTTTTTTAATGTTTTCAGCTTTTGCTTCAGCATCCTTTAAAATCTTTTGAGATTTATTTTTTAAAGCCGCTTTTTGTATGATAACAGCTCCGGCGGCTCCTGAAATTAAACCTACGATTATGAATATAATTTCCATGGTCATTCACTTATTAAAATTAAATAAATGTACCTCTGATGCAAATAAATGAATAACTAAATATCCAGTTTATTAGATAAATCTGAAAGAGCTTTTTCAATACTGTCCAACTCACCTGTGGGTGAGGCGTCGTTCCCTCCTTTATTTGAGTCACTTTTCATAACCAATTGCAAAGCCGTCATTGCAATCAAATCCTGTGGGTCTTTGACAGCATAACTTTTTTTTAGTTTTTCAATGGAACGATTGATATCTGAGACTGCAGCCAAAACACTATCCTGTTCTTCTTCATTGATATTCAATGGATATGTTCTTCCTGCTATGGTCACTTTTAAGGAAACTTTTCCCATGTTATCGTTTTAATTGGTCTATGCAGTTTTCTATTTCTCTAACTAATTGATCTATCTCCTGATTCCTTTCTTTGGAAGAATCAGGTGAAGTATCATTGGCACTTAATAAAGTTGACTGTGACTTTTCTAATTTTGCGTTTTGCGTTTTGAATTCATTCAGGTTTTCATCACTTTCAGCAAGCTTGCCTTGTAATTCTTTGTTACTTGCTAATAACTTTTCATTTTCATTCTTAAGTGCTGACAACTGCTGAATGAGCTTTGACGCTTTTTCAGTAATTGAATTAATATGAAGATGAATTTTTTGATTCATTACAATCAACTTTCTCACAAAGTTAATATTGTACTGATAAAGAATAAAGAAATTACAAACTATTTTTTTTTAAACTCCATCTAATGAGCAAATAGCTAATGTCACCCTGCTTTAAATTCTTTAATGTACATTGGTTTTGTAAAAGCCAAATCTTCGAATTCTTTATTACGAAACTTGGTGATAGAAACGAGTAATTGTCCTGTAGCACTCAGCTTAATGTTATTGTTTATCGAAACATCTCGCCCAGACCAAACTTCTGAAAGCTTCTCTGCCCCATCTCCGAAACACACAAATGGTTCACAATTTATAAATGTAGATTCATCAACAATTGTTGCCTGTGTCTCGCACAAAATGATTCCTTCTGATGAAATGATTTTAGAATAAACCTCCATTCTTCTGGCGTCAAGAACCGCGCATAAATTTATATTAGGTTGAACTTTCTTTCCTAAAGCCAATAAACTATCTAAAGTTTCAACGCTAATTAGGGGTATTTTCAAGCCGAAACACAGCCCCTTTGCCACGGCAAGACCAATTCTTAAACCGGTATAGGAACCCGGGCCTATAGAGACGGATATCGCATCTAAATCTTTAAGCGATTTATTGCAACTCTGCAGTAATTCATCGATAAATATAGTGAGGTATTCACCGTGTATATATTCAGATGGTTGTTTTTCCAAAGAATCCAAAAGAACTCCCGAATCAGATAATGCTACAGAGCATATTTTTGTTGCTGTTTCAATATGTAAAATAAGCTCACTCAGGAATTTCAAATTTAAAACCAACACCGTGAAGATTCGAGATGATTATTCGAGAATCATCTTTAAAATATTTTCTCAATTTGGTGATGAAAACATCTAAGCTTCGACCGACAAAATAATCATCTTGCCCCCATACTGCCTTCAAAATAATTTCTCTTGTAATGACTTGATTTTTATACTTAAATAAAAGATTCAAAATTTGAGCTTCCTTTTTGGTAAGAACTTTTTTCGAATCATTCCGAGTTAAGCTTTGGTTTTCAAGATCATATTCAAAGTCACCAATCATTACCTTTTTGGGAGGAGCTTCATAGGTATCCAATTTTACCCTCTTCAATAATGACTTTACCCTGAGCTGAAGCTCCTCAACACTAAAGGGTTTTGTGAGATAATCATCTCCACCGGATTCAAAACCCATTATTTTATCTTCGGTCATGGATTTTGCTGTTAAAAAAAGAATGGGAACCTCCGTGTTGGTCTTTCGAATATCCTTTGCAACTGAAAATCCATCAAGTTTAGGAAGCATTACATCTAATATGCACAAATGAAAAACAGCTGAATTAAACATTACTAACCCCTCGGCCCCATCATCTGCAACGGTAACATCGTAACCATTTGTTTGAAGATGATCTGAAATAACCATTCCCAAGTTAATGTCATCTTCTACTAATAAAACTTTGATTTTCATAAATCTAAATTACAAAAAAAAGAGCCCAAAAAAGATGAGCTCTTCTACTAAATTAACCTAACCTACCGTACTTTAAATTTAAGTATAATATCACGTTTCATGTTCATTTATAATTTTATGTTTTAAACATCTTATTCACAATTTATTGGAGTGGCATTTGATGTTAAGTGACCTTTAGTATCTATATTTGAAATATGTCAAAGTATAAAATATTAATCGTGGACGATGATGAGGACATACGCCATTTGTTAAAATATAATTTGGAAAAGGAAGGTTTTACTACAAATCTTGCCTCAAACGGTCTCGAATGTCTTGAAATTCTAAAAAGGTATAAGCCTGATTTAATATTACTTGATGTTATGATGCCAAATATGGATGGCATAGAGGTCTGCGAGAAAATCAAATCCGACCCTTCCAATAAAAATACATTTATTTGTTTTTTAACCGCTAGAAATGAAGACTACAGTCAAATTGCAGGTTTAGAGGCTGGAGCAGACGATTATGTGGCTAAGCCAATAAAGCCCAAGGTACTCATTAGTCGCATCAATGCTATCTTGAGAAGAAGAGAGCTGATTTTACCCAATTCGGATCAATCAGGAATTCAAATTAATCGAGAAAAATATGTTGTCGTCACGAATGGAAAAGAAATACAGCTCCCCAAAAAAGAGTTTGAATTACTTTCCCTTCTTTTTTCTAAACCAAATTTCGTTTTTAGACGTGAAGAAATACTTAATCACGTTTGGGGTACTGACATTATTGTAGGGGATCGAACCATTGATGTGCATATTAGAAAACTAAGAGAAAAACTCGGAGACCATCATATAGCAACAGTAAAGGGGATCGGCTATAAATTTATCACATAAAAAAAGCACCAAGGTTTTGGTGCTTTTTGTTCAGATAAGAGTTAAAATATC
>ERZ1048686.2307-NODE-2307-length-13291-cov-4.309232_pt1 | contig 13291 bp, 9 predicted proteins | sample MGYA00383099_ERZ1048686 | MGnify/ENA primary metagenome ERZ1048686 (study PRJEB29581, sample SAMEA5548369) | metagenome | biome: marine; feature: coastal; material: water | depth 25 m | study: Short-term variability in the microbial, nano- and picoplankton... | reverse complement strand
CAACTTTAGATCCTACTTCGAATCACTTAGGGGATTTATTAACCACTCAAAAGAGATCCCAAACCCACTCGACAGATTTTGAGCGAATTAGCCGTATCCTTCAGCTATCAAAACGTCAGGGTTTTGTGACTCTCGAATTTGACGAGAATAGAGAACTGCAAAACATTCCTAAAACCCTCTCCACTCTTCGCACATATTTATAACCCCCTTTAACTCCATGAAGTTCTTTTTTATCGCTATTCCATTTCTCGTTTCTCCTCTCTGGAGCCAAGTTGAGGTCGCCGAACTCCCCGAAGACCTTGCCAAGAAAACCACCTCTCTAAATCCACAATTTCTGATTTTTGGTAAGAGCCAAGCTACGAAGGATAAAAAGATCCCCCTCCTGATCTACCTCCACGGGGCCGGAGGGGTCGGAGATGAAATCCGTAAAGTGGAGCGACAGCCACGTCGCCTTCTTGAAACCATCAAGCAGGCGGGCCACAAGTGCCTCTGCATCGTACCTCAAGCCATGAAAAGGGCGCGCGATCAGAAAAAAAGAGGCGGCTGGATTCCAGACGATCTTGACCTTCTTCTTGAACATCTGAAAAAAATCCTCCCGGTCGACGAAAAGCGGATCTACCTGACCGGCAACAGCATGGGTGGATATGGCACCTTCGTCTGGGCCGCTAATTCACCCGATCATTTTGCAGCGATCGCTCCGATGGTCGGAGGCCTAGGATCAGGGGGACCAAAAGATGTGACTCCGGAACTTGATGAATGGGGAAAGAACCTCGCCAAAATTCCCATGAAAGCCTACTACGGAAAAAAAGATCGTGTCGTCCCAGCCGACCGAGGCGAAATGGTCATGAAAGCCATTAAAAAGGCAGGAGGAACAAAAGCTCAGCTCATCATTCTCCCCGAAGAAGGTCATGGCGCGGGAAGAGTCCCTGCTGCCGATCCTAAATTCGCCGATTGGATGTTCTCGCAGCAAAAAAAGTAAATCACTCCGGCTTCTTGATTTTTCTTAAATTAAAAGATGTTTCTAGCCATCAAGCACTGCGGCTTGCAGGGTCGAACCTCATGAACGTTTCTCTCTTTTTCGCTCTTTCTCTTTTCATGCTCAACCCGGTCCTCCGGGCCCAGAAAATCGATATCGAGAAGCTCGATCCAAACATGACTTTGGAAAAGGCCGACTCGAAAGGAATCGCTTGGTTCGACCCACGCGCCGCGCCCTTCCGTCTCGTTGGTTTCCCGTGGATTGACGAAGACAAGGTCTACCGTAGGTTACCCCTGAAACCGAAATGGCCGATCCGCATAGCCGTTAACAGCCTCGCCAATTCAACCGCAGGCGGTCAGATCCAGTTCCAGTCGGACAGCGCAAAAATTCTTCTCCGGGTTAAACTGAGGCAGCCTTCCGGGATGTACCACATGCCCGCGACCGGACAGAGCGGTTTCGATCTCTACGTTGGGGGGCCGTTCAAACAACGCTACCTCGCCACCTCGAGATTCAGCGCGACGGCCAAGGACTATGAAGTCACTCTTTTTAATGCCTCAAAAGGGAACCGTCACTTCACCTTGAACTTCCCGCTCTACAACGGAGTCGAATCAGTCGAAATCGGAGTAATAGCGGGCGCAACCATTGCCCCTCCCCTTCCCTATGCCAACAATGGGCGAGTCGTCGTTTACGGAACCTCCATCACCCAGGGTGGATGTGCCTCACGCCCCGGCATGGCATACCCCAATATTCTCAGCCGACGGATCAATCAGGAATTCGTCAATCTCGGTTTCTCCGGAAACGGCAAAGGCGAGCCGGCCCTCGCCAAACTCATCAATCAAATTGATCATAAAAAGCTCATCATTCTCGACTACGAAGCGAACGCCGGAGAGACGATCCGAAAAACGCTCGCCCCTTTTGTTGATTTTCTTCGCGCGCACGACAAAGACGTCCCCATTCTGATCATGTCCAAAATCCATTACGCAGGCGAATTGAACAGCCGCTCCCAACTTGAAACAGTCCGGGGCAGAGCAAAATTCCAGGCCGATTTTGTGAAAGCCCGGCAAGCCGCCGGTGACAAGAACATCCATTTCCTCAACGGTGGCTCCCTCCTCGGCGAACATGCCCACGAATGCACCGTCGACGGCGTCCACCCAACCGATCTCGGCTTCATGAAAATGGCCGAAGCGATCCAGCCGATGATTAAAACGATCCTCGAATAGAATCACGGGACTACCGATGGAATCGAAAAGGCAGACGATGAAATTTCTTTCTCCATATTCCATTAGACTCCGTCTTCTGATCACCGATCAGCTCTCACTCTGGAGCCAATCCAATGCGAGATCGACCTTTGCGAAAAAATCTCTATGATCTCGAAAATGCGAATGAAAAATAGAACGACCATGGGGTTCGTAGGCGATATCGATCTTGAACGGGGCCTGCACAGAGAAGGTGGCATTGAAATTGAAATCAGAGACAAGACTGACTCACTCGGATCCACAAGAAAGCCCTTGGGCTTAATATCTACCATGCGTCCCTCCTCCTCTACGAAATAGATCTCCAGGCGGAGAAATTCTCATCTATCGATTATTGAATCACACTAAAAACACCACCCACCCATATGAAGCTCATCCAAACCCTCATGATCACATTCTTAGCCCTCGGATCGTGGCTCCTGGCGGGAGACGAAACGAACGATGGTTTTACTTCGATTTTCGACGGAAAATCACTGAACGGCTGGCGGGAAGCTCCAAAGGGCAAAGCGCTCGCCTGGTCGGTCAAGGACGGGGTGATTCGGGGAGAGGGTAAGGAGAATCGTCAGGTCTACCTGATCTACTCAGGCGATGAATCCCTAAAGGACTTCGAGTTGAAATTCAACTACCGGCTTCCAACCAAGGGAAATACGGGCGTGGAAACACGGGCGCGGGTGGACAAGACCGGAAAACGTGACTTTGAAGGATACCACGCCGACCTCGGTCATGTTGGGATCGGTGATGGGATTCTGGGCGCATGGGATTTCCACTTTGGAAAAGGAACAAGAAAAGAGTTTCCCTGCCCAAGGGGGGCGAGCCTCACGATCGATGAGAAGGGCAAAGGGCATCATGAAAAAATTGAAAATGCCATAGCCGTGGCTGAGATCAAAAAAGGCGGCTGGAACTCCTGCCGAATCGTCGCAAAAGGGAATCACTTCCAATTCTTCATCAACGGGAAACTATCTTCAGAATTCACCGATAAGCTGGAAGGCCAGCAACTTAAGGAAGGGTTCATCGGCCTCCAACTCCACGACAAGGGAATGATCGTAGAGTTTAAAGATCTCTTCCTGAAGAGAGGGTAATACCTACTTTCTTTTGTCTTCCTTGAACTTAAAAGCTTCTCCGCCCACCAGATCCCCACTTGTAAACGAGGGGCACCAATGTTGCTCGATGTGTTGGATGACGAGGTCCGTTCCGGTAAAGTGATCAACGCCCGGTGGACGCTCCGGGTTGTACATTGTATCTGTCATGTCACGCATCAGAGCGACATTTTTTCCGAGCTTCACCATTTGCCGAATCCCAAAGGGCCGGCCCAAAACACACATGTTAAGGTGCACTCCACACAGGATGACATTCTCAATTTTTCGTTGGGCCAAAAGGTTCCAAGTTTCCTGACCATTGTCGGTAATGGCATCACCCTTCATAATCTCGATCGTCTTAATCTGTCGGGTCCAGGCCTCCCGGATTTCACATTTCTCCCCTTTGCAACTGCAACCCATATCCGAATCATCAATCGGCAGCACGCCCTCGAATTTTGGATCGGGCCAACACCAGTTGGTGCCCCAACGTTCTTTCACGCTAAGCGGGAAGGGTGTTTTTGAAAAGGGTGCGGCTTTGGCAAGCTTGCGTTGAGGGGTATTTTCGTAAAACGAGACCACGCTGCTGGGAGCATGGATGATAAAGATTCCTTTTTCCCGCGCCGCTTTGATCATTTTGTTCATGGGCCCGGCCAACTCCCCCACCCGCCTCGCTGCGGATTCACACCAATGATCGTCCCACATGTCACAGATGATCAAGGCCGTCTTTCCGGTCTCCCACTTGGCTTTCGTCTCAGCCGCCCTCTTTGGCGCTTCTTTCGATCGTGACCGGAGAGTCAGGCCCAGTTTGTTATCTTCTGCCATGAGATTAGGATTAAGTGCCATCGTAATTGCGAATAAACCGAACAATCGCCTTGAAATTTGATTCATCGCGGCACTCTAGAGACCACCGGATAAACTCACAAGATCAAAGGCGGGCTGCCTACGCATGCCGATCAATCAACCCGTCCGATACAGATGAGCTCTTTCATCGTACGCGCGTAGATTTTTCCATCACGGTAAGACAAGCTCGAGAGAGACCAGGTTTTCCCCGACAGTCCGAGGTCGCTGATCGAGACGAGGGCGTTCTCATTAAGAACGGCAGCATTCCATTTAAGGACATAGACCATCCCGATCATGGTGGGCAGGTAGAGATGTTCGCCAACCACGATCGGACTGGCTGCGGAACAATGTCCCCAGCCGCTGCCGGCATTGCGTTTGTCGTTGGTGGCGAGATTTCCCGCAGCGTTCCGCATGTCGTTGGGAAGGGCCTTGGTCCAATTCGCTTTTCCTTGAACGACTTGCACGGGGACTTCGAGGTATTCCACCTTGCCCGTTTTCACGTTCACGCGCCCGATGCGAAACCCGCTGAAGGAGCGGAAGTAGTGATAGTCACCGACTAAGAGATTGGTTTGGTAAGTGAAGGGCTTTTTTGAGGCTTTCAATTTTTGACCGGATTCGATTTGGTATTTTCCGTCGATCTGACGGCAGATCTGCACTCCTTCCAAGACGGAAACCTTGTCGCGGATCTTGCCGGTTTTGAGATCAATGGTGACATGATTGGCGCCGACAAACTGCGCGGCCAGGTCAGAATTGGAAACTCCGTTTTGATGTGAGACGTAGCCTTTCAGCGGAAGATCCCAGATCGTTTTTCCATCCGCGGCATTGAGTAAAGAAATCCCATACGGTTCTTCCGGCGGCTGATGTCCGCCGCCGCGCGCGGTGAGGATAGTCTGGGTGCTTTTTCCGAGGAGGGGAGTGGTGTGGATGCTCGTTCCGGATTCTCCGGTCCATGCCAGCTCGCCGGTTTTCATGTCGTAGGCATGCAACCAGGTCCAGTAAGCACGGTCCCGGCCGAGTGGTTTGGCCCCCGCCTTGGTAGTGACTTTGGGATCGAGATCGGATGGCTTGACGCGAACTACGATGACTTTTCCATCGTGAAAAATAGGCTCGTGCTGGCGGGAATGATGTCTCCCAAAGGGAACCCAGGTTCTCGACCAGAGTTCCTTTCCGTCGAAGTCGAAGCACTTCATCAATCCTCCGACATTGGTGAAGCAAACCCGCTTGCCGTCGCTCACCGGTGAAGCAGCGGTGTTATCGCTGAAGAGACTGGAGAGATCGGTCACGCGGGAGCCGGGGAGCTCCCTGCGCCAGAGTTCTTTGCCGGTCGCGGCATCGAAACATTGTCCGATGATTAAGGAACCGGTTTCGGCATCGCCGTCCGTGGGAGCATGCGAGGCGACAAAGACGCGGCCCTTGGAAACAACAACGCTTCCCTGCCCCGTGTTCGGGAGAGGAACCCGCCACACAACACCCTTATTTTGCGATACGCTGAAATTCGAAAGAGCGTTCCCCTCAACAATAAAATTGCCATTCGGACCAGCAGCTTGCCCCCAGTCATCACATCGGGCGGTCCCAGCCAGCAAATGAGCCGCGAGAAAACTAGCGAGAATTTTTGAAAACTTCATAGCAAAGTTCTTTTACTTAAAACGCGAGATTTCTCCTATCAGATCAATTCACTTCAAACTCATAATCCAAGCCGAGATGTCTGCCACATCCTGCCCGCTCAAGGTATTCGAGAAACTGGCGGGCATAATAGAATTCTTGGCATCAACGCGCTTCTTGACTTCGTCGGGCTTCACCACAATTTGCTCTCCGGTCAGCAGAACAAGCTTCATACTCAGCGCGGTCTCCTCGCCAATCATGCCGAACAAAACGCGTCCGTCCTTCATTTCCAGACTCGTTTGCTGGAAACCTTCCACGATGTAGGCATCGGGCTCAAGCGTTGATTGGATGACATAATCCATATCGCGCCGTTTTCCGATCCCCATCAAATCGGGTCCAATAGCGACACCCCGATTTCCCACCTTGTGACAGGCGAAACAAGTTCCCCTTCCAAAAAATAGCTCCTTACCATGCTTCAGGTCGGCCTTGGGAAGCGCTTCCTTTGCCCCAGCAATCGTCGTTTTCTTGGCCCCTGCTTTGGAGAGAAAGACCTGATACATTGATTCACCCCCAGAACCTCCGACCTTGTTCCCGCCAAGCACTACCTCTCCAGCCTTAACTGATCGCCGATAAACCGGAAACGATTCGCCATTACTAATCTTTAGCATCATGTCGGTTTTCTCCATCCCTGCGACAAGAGCCTTTGGCGGAGCCGTTCGTCCATCGTATGCAAGATAAAGAACGGCCGGCAGATTGGTTTGAAAGCGAAGAAATTCCGCATCACGGTTGGCCTTATCGTCGTTGTGGGTGCGGAGATGAGTTGCTCCCGCTAGAGCGTCCGGGATCCCGGTAAAAGTGTACTGACGGTCGGCATACACTAGGACACCGCGCTGCAAGCCATCAAGATTTGCCCGGTAGGATTTTGCGGACCCTTTCACACCGATCCCCTCGACGAACAAACGATCCTTCCATTCCGATTCGGTAATCTTGTAGACCGTAATCGATTCAATCTCTGAGACCCTTCGCTTCCCATCAAAAATGGCCGCCTTAATGGTCATCTCATCCGATACCGTGATCTCTTTGGGCGCCTTGGGTGACGCGTTGGTCGGACTGGAACCATCCGAGGTGAAACGGATTTGGAACGGGGTCTTGGTTTCAAAGGCCACTTTTGTGGAGTCTCGGAAATTACGCTGAGACGCTGAAATCGCCAGCCCCGCCCCAAATCCTGCCTCCGAACCCTCCAAAAATGACAGCGCCCTTCGCTGCAAATCCCGGTCACCTTCCTCCATCAGACCCAGTGCCGCCATTCGGCGAATGCCCTCTCGTTCGTCTGCGAGCATTTCGCGACGTTCATTCTCGGACAATTGACGACGCATCACCTGCCAATCGGTGTAGAACGCGATCCGCTCGCTTTCCGGTGCAATGGCATCAACAATGGCTTTGCTGTGCCCACCCCAGCCAATGCGATCGAGCGACTGCATCGCAGCAGTTCGAATGCGCGACTCATCATCAGCGAGAAGTTTGATTAAAGCCGGCACTGCTTTGATCACTTTATTCTCGCCGAGCACTCGCGTGGCCTGAATACGGAGGTTGAGATCACTATTTTTAAGAGCCATTCTTATGATCTCAGCATGATCGGCCTTCCGGTCTCTCTCGATGTGTCCAAGGGCCCAAAGACTCCAGGTCGCCTGAGTTTCGGTCAGAGCATTGGACTCAATCGTTTTAATCAGTTCCGAGCGCACCAAATCTCCACGCCGAACCAACTCGTCCTGCGCGTTGACCCGCCAGACGTGTACTTGGTGACCAATGTCCTCTATGAGCTCTTCGAAGCTCCATGTCTTAATCTCTTTTTTACGTTTTGCAGTGTTCCATTTCGACTGCGCAATCAATGGCCTCTCATGACGCAGGCGGAACACCCGCCCCTGATACTTTGCACTCTCTTCAGGAGTCCACTTTTCCTTGGAAACATAATCGGTGCCGTAAACCGAACCCCAACCCGCGATATACAGCGCACCATCAGGACCGACTTCAATATCAGTAGGACGAAACAAGCTCCGACCTTTCGCCCCCTTGTAGCCCAAATCCCCAGCTTGGGTCACCCCACCATCAATGATTTTCCTCTTTTCCTCGGCAGGAACTTGCAAGGCCCCCTTCCATTTCGGTTTGTAGAGAAAGATACAGTTATTCGTCCAATCAGCGATCAGATGGCGGTTACGATATTCCTCTGGAAAGTGCTCTGAAGTGTAAAACACAACGCCAGTCCCCGAACCACTGACACTGGGAAAAAGATCAGATGATGGGGCAACAGCTGGATGCTTGCCCATCCAGTCAAACTTCCATGGATGACGCATTGAGTAATGGCCATGACGAATCGGCATAAAAATACGGTCGGCCGGCGGCCCTGGATCGTTGTCGGTGGCGAGCCAGTTGAACCCACTGTCCATGCACATGTCCCAAGGATTACGCATCCCGCGCGCATAGAGCTCGAGGTCGTGGCCGCCAGCCCGGCACCGGAAAATCCCACCCTCTTTTTCATCCTTATTGATGGGATGGTAGCTCTTCTTGTAGGTGTCCTTGGTGTAAACCTTGCGAAGCGGATACTCCGTCTTGTCGTCGGACTTAATTCCCATCAGGTCGCGGATTGGTTTAGGCGCGTTCGGCTTCACCCAGGTGTTACCCATCGTAAAATAAAGCCAGCCATCGGGCCCCCAGTTCAACCCATGCACGCTATGGCGGAGGTTGTTGAGACCGGTGAAAATGATCCGGTATTCGTCGGCAACATCATCGCCATCGGTATCACGCAACACCGTAATCTCAGGCGCATTAGCAACCCATAATTCGTCACCCTTCCAAGCCATCGACTGGACACAATTCAGTCCCTCGGCAAAAGTCTTCACTTTCTCTGCAACACCATCGCCATCCTCATCAATAAGGATTTTGATATAGTCGGTTGGGGAATCTTCCTTCGGCTGCCGGTATTGTGGTCCAGCACCCACATAGAGTCGTCCGTGTTTGTCAAAACACAGAGAAGACGGATTGATGATGTGGGGTTCTCGGACGAAAAAATCGACTTCGAATCCATCTTCCACTTCGGGAAGTGCGTCTTTATCGACTTCGGCGAAGAGGGCTGTCGCCGAAAAAATGGGGAGAATAAGAAAGAACGATTTCATCAGGATAAAAGAACTACGATTGGAAACAGACATTTTACTCATCAACATAGAAAACATCGGAATCATCAATATCCGGGATTCCCACCACAAGTACCCGCATTTTCCCAACAGCCCCATGCACCACGCCCGGAGGGATATGGACCATCGTTCCTGGCCTCACTTCCTGTTCTTCCCCATCAAGCAAGACTTTACCTTCGCCCTCGAGGACATAGTAGAGCTCGGTTGAGATTTTGTGGTAGTGCGTTTTAGCTCCGTCAATATCAACCGCGTGAGCCCAAGCTGCCACACCCTCATCGCCCTGACTGAGGAGGCGATAGCGATGTCCACAGGCACTCCGTTCCTTGGCTACCTCGTCTTGGTGACGGATAATGAGATTGTTAGGGTTCTTTGCCATTTCGAATACTATACTCAACGAGCCGAGTATAATCTTCAAGCTAGGCGATTTTTTCTTGGGCGATTGAAGACCGAACCCCTAACAAGCTCCTTCAAGGTTCCTAATCCTACGGTCCAATTCTACCATAACGGACACGAAAGCTTTGCTTTCTCGGCGAGCTTCCTAACGGGCGATAAAACAGATTTAGTTTAGGCCGGTTCTCAATATTTGGATTTTCGGCCGCCGTAACCGCATAACGCTGATCATTCACACCAATATCGGCTGTAGAATTTACCCGCAGAAAAAGATATTTCCCACCCGCATAGCTTGAATTCTCTTCATAAAAATTTTGAAGATATTGGGTGATTCCACTCAACGGATTTGAGGTCACAGTCTCACCGCTATTACTTGTCGAGTAGTCGAAGATTGCGTCTTCCAATTTCAAAACAGCTGGATTGCCCGTCGGAGTCTCGCTGTATTCAAGAATGGGAGTTGTATCATCCTTAATCCCAAGCACCCACAAATCAGTATCCCACTGGGCGAAAGTGCGGACGACATGTAATTCTAATTCGGCCAGTGCAATCTCCATTCCATTTCCAAGAACCGGCAATTCAAAAATCAGCACTGCATCTCTTCCACCAGCAGAGGGAATTGAACCCACTCTTAAGGTATCAAAGCCACGAATCGCCGTAACCGGAGAGCCTTCGGCGAGCACATAGTCATCGGCATTGCCTTCAATCACCTCGCTACTGGAAAACCCGGGAACGGGAAGACTCAACCTCGTCGGCGTCCCTCCCCCTTCAAAGGTTCCTACCACCTTCCAATCGACAAGATCCGAAGAAGTCTCGATCTTAAAAAGCGAAGCGTCAGCACCTTGGACACTCCAAGACGCACCCTGCGGTTTTATCGAAAATCCAGATGCTTTCATAAAGCCCAAGCGCTCCGTCATTTGCACCAACTCTCTTTTCATAGCTGCCAAATCACCTGCTCGCTCCGGCAAAGAATAGAGATTGTTGATCTCATAAGGATCTCCATCACGACTCGCATCATAAAGCTCATTCCAACTGCTATCGTCGGAATAGTTGACCAACTTGAGCCCATCGGCCCGCCGCAATCCAAGATGAGGAACAACCGCCGCAGCTGGAAACTCCGGATCGATATTGTATGAAAAGATAAAAGAATCCCGCCAATCACTTGGGGTGGATCCAGTCATTAAGGGGACGAGGCTACGACCCTGCATACTCTCGGGAACCGGCACTCCAGCCAGCTCAAGGATTGTCGGTGCAATATCAACATTTAGGGCAATTGGATCCACGGCAAGTGGTTTCGATTGACCGGCGGGATAGCGAATCATCAAAGGAATTCTCAAACTTTCTTCATAGGCCGAACGTTTGTCACCTAACCGATGCTCTCCTCTAAAAAATCCATTATCGCTGATAAAGATCACGGCCGTATTATCCGCGATTTGCAAATCATCGAGGTGCGCCAGAATATCACCTACATTTTGATCAATCCCCACTACTGTTCGCATGTAGTCACGGAGTTGACTCTGACTGGATCCCCCGTTCGCTCTTGGGGCAAATGGCGGAGGAACCGAGAGATTCGGAACCGCTACCGCAGTATCAGAGGAAAACAGTCCACGATTACGTGCCGGCGGGGTCCAAGGTTGATGAGGCGTTTTGAAGCCAAGGACTGTCAACGACGGACGCCCAGCCGCATGTTGGGCCGTAATAAATTTTTTGGCCTGCTCTGTCGAAACATCATCGACCCAATCACTTTCCGATGAAGTGAAAAGCGAGCGACCCGACTCATCGAAGAATTCTGTATTAAAATAAGTTCCTTGACCTTCGAATGACACGGCGGTGTCGAACCCCGGACGATCTTTTTGAGTGCCCATATGCCATTTACCAAAATATCCCGTGGCATAACCGGTCTCCTGCAACAAGGTAGCGTAAGTAGTGGCAGTTGCCGGGAAATGAGTGTGATTATCGGTGACGCGATGAAGATGTGGATATTGCCCTGTCAGCATTGTTGCTCGCGATGGTGAGCAGATCGAATAGACCACAAATGCATTATTAAAGTGGATCCCTTCGCTAGAAAGCCGATCCATATTCGGTGTTTGTTTTACCGGGTTGGACAACCAAGGAAAACGAGCAACTCTTCCTCTAGACTCGATGGAATCTTGCATGAAACTTGTCGCGTCCCAGCGCTGGTCGTCAGGAATCATCACGATGATATTTGGTCCCTCCGGGATAGGCCGTGGGTCAGCTGTTGGGTCGATCGAAACAAAACCATTATTCTGATCTTTGAAAACACCCGAGAAGGCAACGTTGTCGATCTGCACATTTCCTCCCCCTGTGTTTCCCGACCAGACAAAGCGAAATGAAGCCTTTTTACCCGGAGGAATTCGACTCACCGAACCAATTATCGGCTCCAAGACCAAGGAAATATTTTCAACTCCTCGAGCAGTCCAAGTGTTGGTGTAAAGCAAGGTTAGATCAGCTACCTCAGAGTCGCTTGTCGCATTGATCAACTCACCAGGCGTTGCCAAATAACGGAGCTCCAATGTATTCGGAGAGGTCGTAGGATTAGCAAGTCCCCGCGCGTCAAAATGAATGGCGCCTAATTCAAAATGATAATCACTATGATTTGTGATGGAGAAATCTCCCTTTAACTGATTCACATTACCGGAATCCGCAAATTTCCAAGAACTCGTTCCCCCATTTGCTTCGCCATTGGGCGGTGGATTCCCAAAAGGACCGATGCGAACTCCGGGAGAACCATCCGCCAGAGTGGCGCTAGTGATGGCCAGAGACGCTCCAAATGTCCCTCCATTCAAAAAGTCTTTATTTGTGGCCTGCCCTAGTCCTCCCCATCCCTCTCCTGAGGCATTTACTCCAATACTCCCAGTTAAATAGAGATTCCCAGAACTCGACCCCATCGGAGTTGGATCATATGTGGAGTTCGAATCAGGGGTATCGTCCTGGATTCCGGAATTATTATTTTCAGCCCTACTATTTTCAAAAGTCTGCCACCCGATGATATGCTGCTGCGCGACCGAATCTTGAACACTCAATAACCCGATGAGGCCAAGGATATAGATTTTAAAGATGTGCCTCTTTTGACGAATGGAAAACATGGGATTGTTAGCGTGTGATTTTTAAAATTCCTTTTAGCTAAAAGAATCTACGGGAGGATTAAGGAATAAAGATGAATCCCAAATGAACCGCTTGGCGAAAATACAAGTAAGACTGGCCCCGAATAAGTCAAAAAGAACTCATTGGTCGAATCCCTACTTTTTGGACGGATCCCTTATTTTCTAGTCAAAGAAGACGCTCATCCCGCCCTATTACCGGCTCTTCGGTCACGCAATCAGATCATGGACCACGTGGCCATGAACGTCGGTGAGACGATAGTCACGCCCAGAATAGCGGTAGGTGAGCTTCTCGTGATCGAGGCCCATGAGGTGGAGAATCGTCGCATTCATATCGTGGACGTGGACGCGGTCCTCGACGGCTGATAATCCAAACTCATCGGTGGCACCGTAGCTAAAGCCTTTCTTGACTCCACCGCCTGCCATCCAAGTCGTATAGCCGTAATGATCGTGGTCGCGGCCTTTCTTTCCTTCGGAAGTGGGCGCACGCCCAAACTCACCACCCCAAACGACAAGCGTCTCATCGAGTAAACCACGTCCCTCAAGATCTTTCAGCAAAGCTGCAATTCCCTGATCACAAGCTTTCGCAAGCTTCGCATGACCGCCCACGATATCGCCGTGGCCGGTGTCCCAAGCAATATCGTATCCGTCGATAGAATGTGAGAGCTGAACGACGCGCACGCCCTCCTCGACTAGGCGTCGGGCAATGAGACAGCCTTTGGCAAATTCGCTCTCCCCATACAGTTTCCGGGTTTCCTCACTCTCCTTTGCAACGTCGAAGACTTCCGGCACTGAGAACTGCATCCGGAAAGCCATCTCCATAGCCTGGATCCCAGCCTCGAGGTTT
>ERZ1048686.2304-NODE-2304-length-13321-cov-5.087215_pt1 | contig 13321 bp, 7 predicted proteins | sample MGYA00383099_ERZ1048686 | MGnify/ENA primary metagenome ERZ1048686 (study PRJEB29581, sample SAMEA5548369) | metagenome | biome: marine; feature: coastal; material: water | depth 25 m | study: Short-term variability in the microbial, nano- and picoplankton... | reverse complement strand
ATAGTGCCGCGCAGTTTCTTAAAATATGCGGCACGCTGAGTAATGATCAGTGCCCGCCGGGTATTGCCCCAAGACCTGCATCAGATCTGTTAATACTCGAAGACATCGCTCGCCGCCTGGAGTTATCTGCATCATGAAATTAAAAAAAATACCCGCGATTAAAAGCGCAGATCAACTACAGGAAGTTTTTTCGGCACTTGGTTACGATATTCCAATGGCGAAAGCGACAGCAGAGCATCCACCCGGTGCAAAAGGCACCTGTCTGGGAGAGGCCATTCAATGGGGCAGTAGGACGATTGGTAATAGATATTCGATTTTGCCGATGGAAGGTTGGGATGCTGAAATTGACGGTCAGCCTTCGCCGCTGGTCGCGCGTCGCTGGTTAAACTTTGCCAGCAGTGGTGCAAAACTATTGTGGGGGTGCGAAGCCTCTGCAATCGATCATGCCTGCAGGGCTAATCCCAGGCAGTTAGTGCTAAACAACGACACGGTTGAAAACATAGCATCGCTGTATGAAGAGATGCGTGCCGTCCACAGGCAAAAATTTGAAACCGACGAAGATCTGGTTGTTGGGCTGCAGTTAACCCACTCGGGACGCTGGAGTCGCCCAAGCGGCGTGATTGAGCCGCAGATGGTTTACCGACATCCGGAGCTCGATTTACGCGTCAATGGTAGCGACCGGCACCTGATCAGCGATGACCAGATTGATGAAGTTGTTGCCCTGTTTGTTGATAGGGCAGCGCTGGCGGCGCAAGCGGGCTTTGATTTTGTCGATGTGAAGCACTGCCATGGTTACTTTTCTCATGAGCTGCTTTCCGCTGTTTCACGCGAAGGCCGGTACGGTGGTAGCTTCGAGAACCGCACCCGATTTCTGCGGGATGTGGTCAACGGCATAAAAATGCGCTGTCCTGACCTTGGGATAGGCGTTCGTTTGTCCGCTTATGATTTGGCCCCATTCAAACCCGGGCGCGATGGCACTGGTGAACCGGTCATCGTCGACGACAGCTATCGGTTTGGCGGTGATGACACCGGGTTAGGTGTCGATCTGACGGAGACGGCAAAATTTTTGGCGCTGTTAGAGCAACTTGATATTCGTCTGGTGTGTATCACTGCGGGTAGTCCCTACTACAATCCGCATATTCAACGCCCGGCACGCTATCCGCCATCAGATGGGTATCAACCACCGGAAGATCCTCTGGTTGGCGTTGCCAGAATGATTAAAGCAACCGCTGACCTTAAAGCTAAGTTTCCGAATCTTATATTCGTTGGTTCCGGGTACACGTATTTGCAGGAATGGTTTGCCCACGTGACCCAAGGGTTGGTTGAAAACCAGATGGTTGATTCGGTAGGTATCGGCAGAATGGTGCTTTCCTATCCTGACCTGCCAGCTGAATTATTATCTGGCAAAGGCATGGAGAGAAAGAAAATTTGCCGAACCTTTAGCGACTGCACAACGGCGCCGCGAAAAGGTCTGATTTCCGGTTGCTACCCGCTTGATCCCTTTTATAAAGACAAGCCCGAATCAGATGAGCTTAAAGTGATCAAGCAGACGTTAGCTGAGCAAGAAAGCGCATAAGGGCGAGCATCCATTTTTGTGCATTTTAAAGGGTGATGAGAGCCTTCTGGACCAGTATTTCTCTGTCGTGTTCTATTCGCGTCTTGTTTAGTTGAGTTGCAGAGCAATTGTGTCATAATGCGCGCCGTTTTATGCCCGCATCATTGACTAACTTGGTAACCAACATTGCTCATTTCCTCTAACGTCACCATTCAATTTGGCGCCAAGCCGCTGTTCGAAAATGTATCGATCAAATTTGGCGACGGCAACAGCTATGGCTTGATCGGAGCCAATGGTTGCGGTAAGTCAACCTTTATGAAGATTCTTGGTGGTGATTTGGCGCCAACGTCCGGCAACGTATCAAAAGATCCCAATGAACGAATAGGAAAGCTTGGCCAGGATCAGTTTGCTTTTGAAAGCTATTCAGTCATCGATACCGTCATGATGGGTCATGAAGAGCTATGGGCGGTAAAATCTGAAAAAGACGCAATCTACGCCAAAGCCGAGATGACAGAAGCCGACGGAATTCGTGCCGGAGACCTAGAATCAGAGTTCGCCGAGATGGACGGCTACAGTGCTGAGGCCCGCGCCGGCGAATTATTGCTGGGTGTTGGCATTCCGCTTGAGCAACATTACGGGCCCATGAGTGAGGTTGCGCCAGGTTGGAAGTTGCGGGTGCTGCTGACTCAGGTGCTGTTTTCTGAGCCAGATATTATGTTGTTGGATGAACCCACCAACAACTTGGACATCAACACAATTCGCTGGCTAGAAGGTGTGTTGAACGAACGCAACTGCACCATGATTATCATCTCTCACGACAGACACTTTTTGAACAGTGTTTGCACGCACATGGCTGATCTCGACTACGGTGAGTTGCGCGTCTACCCTGGATCTTACGATGAGTATATGGTTGCCTCGACGCAAGCAAGAGAACGCCTGGTTTCTGACAATGCCAAAAAGAAGGCGCAGATAGCAGAACTTAAGTCTTTTGTTAGTCGTTTCTCTGCCAACGCGTCAAAGTCCAAGCAGGCAACATCCCGTGCCCGTCAGATTGATAAAATTGAGCTGGCTGAGGTCAAACCCTCAAGTCGACAAAACCCGTATATCCGCTTTGAGCAAAATAAAGAATTATTTCGCAGAGCTGTAGAAATTGAAGGGTTAGGCAAAACCTTCGACGAACAGCTGTTCAAGAACCTTAATTTGATGATTGATGTTGGCGAACGTGTGGCGATCATCGGCCCTAACGGTGCTGGCAAAACAACATTGCTGCGTTGTCTTCAGGGCGATCTTGAAGCGACCGCGGGTTCCGTCAAATGGTCTGAAAACGCTGTTCGCGGTTATTACCCGCAGGACCATGCAGAGGACTTCGAAGAAGATAAGATCTGGCTGGACTGGATGGGTAAGTGGGGTCAGGAAGGCGACGATGAACAAGTTTACCGAGCAACGCTGGGGCGACTGTTATTTTCGGGGGATGAAATTAAGAAATCGGTTCGGGTGATTTCCGGAGGAGAACAAGGACGCATGTTGTTCGGCAAGATTATGTTGCAGCGGCCGAATATCATGCTGATGGACGAACCCACCAATCACCTGGACATGGAATCAATTGAATCGTTGAATCTGGCGCTTGAGAACTACCCGGGCACCTTATTTTTCGTCAGTCATGATCGGGAATTCGTTTCGTCTCTCGCAACCAGAATTCTTGAATTCACCCCGGACGGTATTGTCGATTATCAGGGCACCTACGAAGATTATTTGCGATCCCAAGGTGTAGAGTAACTCGAATTCTACGCAAACATTCGAGCAGTCGTCGACAAGGCATCCCGGCAAGCAGCGCCACGGCAAACAGCGCTTACATAATGAGTTAGTCAGGCCTCCGGGTAGCACGATACTGTGCTGTTCAAAAATCTTTTGCGCGAGCAACCTTCGCGTGTGGAGATGGGATAAAACATCCACCCGTATTTGCGCCATTGGAAACATTTTCCACAAGTTGTGGTAGAGCAAAATGGTTGGGTGAAACCCCGTTTGGCCTTAGCCGTGAATGCGGAAAGCGCTTCATAAGCTGGTGGATGACGTCGTCGGGCATTGAGTCCATGATGGTGATGACTTCCGATCCGGAATTGTCGATCCTTGGTTTGTGTACGGCTTGATCAACATCAAGCTGGTTGTCGACCATAAATGATATTAGCTGAAAAACGGAGGGGAATATTTTTCTGCCACCGCACGCGCCTAGCGCAAATACTGAATGTGCTGATGCGCTGTTAGCTGCTTTCTTTACGATGACGGGGCACATGTTGCAAAGCGGATGTCTGCCGCCCTCGACTGAGTTTGGCGTGCCGGGTGTTGGGTCAAACCACATCATGCCGTTGTTCATCAGAATGCCCGTTTGAGGCAGCATAATCCTTGAGCCAAACCCTGACATGATGGTCTGCGTCAATGAAACAACATTTCCCTCATCGTCGGTCACACAAATGTGTGTTGTGTTCTCCGAGGTCTTCTTATCGGGACCTGCGCCAAGATGCTTCAATCGAAAGTCGTAGGCCGAAAGCAAGCCGTTTGCAAAGGCCTCGTATTGCGCGGCATCAATACCCGCGAGTTCAACGTCAGGTGTATAGTGACGTTCTAGGTAGTCGAGCGCATGGACGAGGCTAGGTCCCGCGGTCAGATTACCGGCGACAAAAACCTCCGAATCTCGATAAGTCGTGGATAATGGTGTTGTGATGTTTGCTTGATACTGTTCGAGATCTTCCAATGATATTCGTGAACCTGCAGTATTCAAATCGGCGCAAATCATCGCTGCGAGGTCACCGGTGTAGTAGCTATCAGGTCCTTGCGCCTGCAAGTGTCGGTACGTTTTGTGAAGCTCGCCCAGGCGCATTCCCCACATATTACCCTCGGTGTCAGTGACCGGAGGAAATCCGTCCTTGAGATAGACCCTGCGTGTTTCGTCATATCGGTTTAAGTCGCGAGCAAAGGTATTAATCTTCGAGGATGAAAACCAGTCGATTGGTAGGCCCCATTCTGCGAGCTGGCAGGCCGGTTCAATGATCTCGTCCCAGGATTGCGTACCGAAATTTTCAAGCGCAAGCGCGACCCCTTTGATATAGCCCGGCACCGCGATAGATAGTGGGCCATGAATGTTGGCATCACCCTCTACTTTTGGCCAACCGAATGAATCAGATGAGTTGATTCCCTCTGCGGCAAGCGGGTAGTCCGAGGGCAACGCATCCAACGGCGCACGCATCCCAAATTCAACAACTTTTACCTCGTCGGTTTTTGCCAGATAAATTGTCATGTAGCCGCCGCCACCAATGCCACTCATCCAGGGTTCGACCGTGCCCAGAGCGAGACCTGTCGCGATGGCAGCATCGACGGCGTTGCCGCCGTTAGCCAGTACATTTGCGCCGACGTCTGACGCAAGATGGTGTTGAGATGCCACGATAGGGCCTTCACTGGTCACAGCAGCTTTTCGTATTTGCCATTGTTCCTTTACGCGGTCTTGCATGATCGGCTCCTCCAGTCAGGATCAACACATGACCCCTGGTTGCAATAAGCATTTGGTAGATATTGTGCTTTGTGGGAGAATCCGGCGGTAATGGCCGTTGTTTCTCCACATCCTGTTAAAAAAATTGTCGCGCTCCTCATGATGAGCGTGCTCGCGGCGGTGTGCCTGTTCCAAAATAGTATCGCATCGGCAGCAAAGACGTTAGAGCCACGCCAACAAAATAGCTTACACGAGCAGTTTGCGTCAGATCTTGAACAGCAGGTTTTTGGCCCGCTGATTAATACGTCGCCGGGTGCTGCGTTAGTCGTTGTGGTGGACGGACGTGTTTTGCTGCAAAAAACCTGGGGTGTGCAAAAAGCCGGTGATGACCAGCCTGTGACCGGAAAGACGCTGTTCAGACTCGCTTCGATTTCAAAAACCTTCGCCTCTGCGGCGGCGGCTATTTTAGTGAAGGAGGGCGCAGTGCAATGGCAATCGCCCATAAAAGATTCACTTGCGGAGTTGAATTTTAAACGACCAGACTATGGCGATGAAATTAACCTGAAACACCTGATGTCACAGTCAAGTGGCCTTATGCCTCACGCCTACACGAATTTGGTTGAAGACAACATGTCGTACGATCGAATCTTAAAACGATTGCACAGGGTCGATTTTGTTTGTGCTCCGGGTGATTGCTATGGCTACCAAAATGTTGTTTTTAGTCTGGTTGGCGACGTCGTAGCCGCCAAAACAGGTGTCGATTACGAGGGCTACGTGACCCGCAAGATTTTCGAGCCGTTGAACATGGCTCGCGCATCTTTTGGACGTAAGGCTTTTCTCGATGACCCAAATCATGCAAAGCCCCATGTCTGGACCGGTAGCCGATGGCGTGAAACACGTACCACTGACCATTACTATCGTATTCCGCCGGCTGCTGGCGTGAATGCGAGCATCGAAGATATGACCCGCTGGTTGCTCGCCCAACTCGGCCACGAGCCGATCGTGCTCTCCTCTGAAATGTTGAGTGAAATGCACTCCCCGGTCATCAAAACGACCTTGAGACAAGCACACTACAAACGTCGCCGAGGGATTGAAAACACCGCCTACGGATTGGGTTGGCGATTATTCGACTACGGCAAGGACACTGGATTTGTCCACCACGGCGGCTATGTAAAAGGTATGCGGAGCGAAATGATGTTCAATCCTCAACTCCAAACAGGCATGGTATTTCTCACCAACTCTGAACCAAACCAGATGAATAACTTGGTGTTTGAGTTTCTTGACCTGTATCGAGCGTTCCGTCTTGCAAGCGAATCGACAATCGCAGTGACGAATAGTCATCAAAAACCTGCCCTGCAGCGGGTGACACAGGCCGGTCGCTGAACTCGGCAATAAACGGCAGCGAGTGCTAAATGAACAATAAAATTGACTGTCTGCAGTGTGGTATGACGCTTTCCAGAGAAATGCGCCGTTGTCCCAAGTGCGATGACTTGCTTGATGAGCAAACAGACGGCCATGTGGTTACCGTTGATATTGCGCATGATAGAGAGACCGTGCGGCAAGCGATCACCAAATTGAACAAAACACTCGACGAAGTGAACAAAGACAGAGGTGCGGGCGCCCGATTTATCGTTGGTTCGGGGCGAATCCGTGAGGCAGTGGGTGCTGAGCTCGCGACCTATCTGTATCGAAAAGATATTCTGAGTTTTGAATTTGAGGGCGCTAACGAAGGCGCGATTCTCGTGATGTTGAGGAAGCACTAGGCCAATTCGCTCGTTCAGCCAGGTTTCAGATGACGAAAATAGCCGAGGGCAATCTTTCAGCCCAAATCTGCTCATAATTTAGCCTAGTTTGTCTTTGCCAGCACGTTGTTGTCAGTTAGACGGGGCGCTCGCAGGGCGGCAAAGGCCACTTCGCTGTTTCCCTGCACGACGGCCTGCGACGGCTTATCAATCAATAAACCCTTGATGGGGTAGATCAGCGTCTATGCGACGGAGTGTGCAATAAAAGAAGGCTTATGTGATGAAACTGTAATAGAATGGCTTCGCATTTTTGTTCACACGAATCCCTTTGTGACACCGCAGCGTCGATACGCGCTGATAGATCTCCCGGTAAACAATGAGAAGATAATAAGAAGAATCAGGAGTAAGAAAGATATATGCGTTTGCAGGCAATTAAGCTCGCTGGTTTTAAGTCATTTGTAGATCCTACAACAGTGCCATTCCCCACCAACCTATGTGCGGTTGTGGGTCCCAATGGATGTGGCAAATCTAATATTATTGACGCCGTCCGATGGGTCATGGGTGAGTCTTCCGCAAAGACACTGCGGGGCGAATCTATGGCTGACGTCATATTTAATGGTTCAACTACGCGCAAGCCAATTGGTCAAGCAAGCATTGAGCTAATGTTCGACAACACCGAAGGTCGACTGGTAGGCGAGTACGCCGCCTACAACGAAATTTCAATCAAGCGTCAGGTCACCCGCGACGGGCAGTCCAACTATTTCCTAAATAGTCAAAAGTGTCGAAGGAAAGACATCACCGACATTTTTCTTGGCACCGGACTTGGGCCCAGAAGTTACTCGATTATCGAGCAGGGAATGATCAGTAACCTGATTGAGGCAAAACCAGAAGAGCTACGCGTTTATATAGAAGAAGCGGCGGGTATCTCAAAATACAAAGAAAGAAGGCGTGAAACCGAGCGCCGGATATCCCATACAAAAGACAACCTTGACAGGCTGCACGACCTGCGCGACGAACTAGAGCGTCAGCTTCATCACCTCGAGCGTCAGGCTAGGGCTGCAGAGAAATACACGGAATTTAAGAAGGACGAACGGGAAGTTCGCGCCCAGTTGCACGGCTTGAAATGGCAATCCATTACAACCAATGCCAAGGCAAAGGAAGACAACATCAATCGCCTGCAAATTGAGCAGGAGGCAAGAATAGCGGACCAGCGACGGGTCGATGCCGAAGTGGAACAAAAGCGTCAGACGATGGTTGAGTTGGCTGATGAGTCGAACGAGGTGCAAAAGCGTTATTACGATCTGGGTACTGAAATCGCAAGGGTTGAAGATAGCATCCAGTTTCAAAATGAGCGCAATCAGGAACTGAACAGAGATCTGGAACAGGTGTCTGAAAGCTGGTACAAAATTCGCTCAGACATCGACAATGACCAGCGCCGATTGGGAGAACTTCGTCACGAACTGAGTCAAACGGAACCCCGTCAGGACGAAGTCCGCTTAAGCGAAGAAACCTCTGGTGGTCAATTGATCGAAGCTGAACAGGCGATGCAGGCATGGCAACAGAACTGGGAAGAATTCAACATTTTGTCAGCCCAGTCCCAAAATCAAGGACAGGTTCAGCAAGCCAGAATCGCTTCACTGGAACAGTCTATCGAGCGACTCAACCAGCGTTTGATTGTGCTTAATGGTGACGTAGAACGTCTGGAAGGTCTTACCGTAGAGCAAGAAATTTCCCCCCTCGCATCAATGCTCGAAACCCAGGAAGTGCAAATAGCGCGAATTGAGGAAGAATTAAGGGAGCTGGTAGACAAGATTGAGACCCAGCGCATCGAGAATCAAAACCTCAATAGCCAGTTAGATGAAAAGCGAAGTAGTCTGCAAGGCGTCCGTGGGCGTCATGCTTCTCTAGAAGCCTTGCAGCAGTCTGCACTCGGCCAGCAGGACGATGCCGAAATGGAGTGGCTGCAAAAACATGATATGAAAAACAGCACGCGTCTTGGTGAAAAGCTCAAAGTAGACGATCAGTGGGCTGTTGCGGCGGAAACGGTGCTGGGTGATTATTTGCAGGCGGTCTGCGTTGATGGTGTAGATGCCGTCAGTGCGATTCTAGGAGACTTCGAAAAGGGCTCCTTGAATTTCATGGAGACCAACGGCGCTGCGACACCTGCAGGGGACTCAGCGATGACGCCATTGTTATCGCAACTTACCTGCGATGTCGATTTAAGTCATGTGATGAACGGTGTGATGATTGCATCCACACTGGATGAAGCGCTTGCCATGCGCAGTAAACTTGACGCGGGACAATCGGTGATCACGCCAGAAGGTATCTGGATGGGCGTCAATTGGTTGCGAGTAAGTAAAGATCAGGATGCTACAGCGGGCGTGATCAAGCGACAGGCCGAGCTCACATCGCTTGAAGCACAGATCGATGAATTGCAAGCAACGGTCGTCGACTTGACTGACGGGCTCGAAGAGGGCGTTGCTGCATTGCAGGTCGCTGAAAAAGACCGCGATAACGAACAAACACGTTTAGCTGAGCAGCAGCGCGCATTTAGCGAAACCAGGGCGCAACTTGGCGCCAAAAAATTGCAAGCCGAGCAGATAAAAACGGACCTTGGTCGAGCCAATGCTGAAATTGAATCGAACACCATCCACGTCGAGGAAGATCAAGCAAATTTGAAGCTGGCGCGTAACACGCTGCAGAGCGCAATGGACGACATGGAACAAAACAACCTCAAGCGCGAATCGATGCAGAATGATCGACACGAGAAGCAACAGCAACTTGAGGATGCCAGAACACGCGCGCGGGAGCATCGTGATGCGTCACATCAACTGGCGCTGAAAATTCAATCGCTGAATTCCCAGATCACCTCAACGGAGCAGGCGATGACCAGACTCCAAGAGCAGCAGGAACTGCTGGTTGAGCGTAAAGCTGCGCTTGAGGACAGCATCAACGAGAGCGAAGAGCCTCAGGTGCAATTGAAGCAGGAACTTGCAGTGCAACTTGAAAAGCGACTGGAAGTCGAAATCGAGTTGAAAAATGTCAGGCAGAAGTCGGAAGCGATCGAGCATGAGATCCGAAATCTGGAGCAAGAACGCTCGAGATTCGAAGAGCAAGTTCAACAAATTCGAACAAGCCTTGATCAGGTTCGCATGGACTGGCAAGCGCTTGAGGTCCGTCGTACCACAATCAAGGAACAACTCGAAGAGGACGGCGAAGCGCTTGATGCTGTACTAAGCGCCATGCCTGAGGATGCAGAGGAAAGTCTCTGGGAAGAAAATCTGACGCGAATCGGTAATCGCATCCAACGTCTTGGTGCGATTAATCTGGCAGCGATTGACGAGTTTAAAGTTCAGTCTGAGCGTAAAATATACCTTGATGCTCAAAATGAGGATCTTGAAAAAGCCCTACAAACGCTTGAAAATGCAATACGTAAAATCGACATCGAGACACGGACACGATTCAAGGAAACCTTTGACAAGGTAAACAACAAGCTGCAGCAGTTGTTTCCAAAAATATTTGGTGGCGGGCATGCCTATCTCGAAATGACAGGAGAAGATTTGCTGGACACTGGCGTGGGTCTGATGGCGCGACCTCCGGGAAAACGAAATTCCAGTATTCATTTGCTTTCTGGTGGCGAAAAAGCACTGACCGCGATTGCCCTGGTATTTTCAATTTTTAGTTTGAATCCTGCACCGTTTTGCATGCTGGATGAGGTTGATGCACCGCTGGATGACGCGAACGTGAGTCGGTATTCAAATCTAGTCAAAGAGATGTCTCGAACGGTACAATTTATTTATATTACCCATAACAAGATTGCGATGGAGATGGCAGAGCAGCTTATGGGTGTTACGATGCATGAGCCGGGGGTATCAAGGATGGTATCGGTTGATGTGGATGAAGCCGTAGCACTAGCGGCGGTTTAAATCGACGTGTAAATCAACGTGTAAATCAAGAAAGGCCCAGATGACGTGATGGAATCATTAATGGAATTCGATGTGCGAGACTGGCTACTCGTAATAGGTCCGGTTTTCATTGTCGGCGTGCTAGTGCACGGCTATTGGCGAATGCGTTCGAACCGCAACACCTTGAAGATGGCCCTCGACAAAACTTTCCTGACCGGAAACGGTGATTTCGGCGACGAGGACAAGCACGACCTTTCCTATTTTAAAGCAGAGTTGCCTAACGGCGGCGCACGCCTTGTTTCAGATCCGGAGCAGGTTGCCTTAGATCTCGATGAAGAAGTGCCTGTTCTGATGGATCCAGTCGAGATGGGTGATGAAACAGACGCAAAAGATTTGGTTGAAGAAACCAATGTCCGTCGGCAGCCTGCTAGCGGTCGACCAAAACCGGTGGCTGAAGCGACACAGCAAGTTCCCGCCGGTGTCGATGAGAAGGCTGTAGAGGCCGAGCGCCCACCGAGAAAGATGCAACGTCCCAGTGCGGATTGCCCTGAGTATTTCGTCATATTGTACGTTGCGGCTATCCATGAACCGTTTGAGGGTCAGCAGCTGCTCGAATGTTTACTCGATCAGGGCATGACATACGGCGATATGGATATCTTTCATTGCTGCTCAGAGGCTGGAAAGATTCTGTTTAGTACCGCTAATGCCGTTGCGCCAGGCACATTTGTCGTTAGCGAAATGCACGAGATAAAAACACCGGCTATTTCCTTATTCATGAGAGCGCATCAACTGAATGATCCGGTCGCGGTCTATGATCACATGGTTGAAGTTGCTCAAAATCTCGCACTTGATCTCGTCGGTGAAGTGAAAGATGAATCACGTAGCGTGCTGACGCCGCAAACTATCGAACATGGTCGACAGTCCTTGGTCGAGTTCGTTCACCGATACTACCGTTAGCACCGCAGATGACTGTACCCGGTAAACTGCTTCAGGAACTGGAATCTCTCAGAGACCAGATCAATCATCACAATTACCTCTATCACTCTATCGACGCCCCAGAAATCTTGGACGCTGAATATGATCAGTTGTTCAGGCGTCTGAAAGAAATTGAGACAAAGCATCCTGAGCTAGTCGTTGACGATTCGCCCACCCAGAGAGTCGGCTCGACACCACTGGAGGGTTTTTCTCAGGTAACCCATGAGCGTCCTATGCTGTCATTGGACAATGCATTTGGTGAAGAGGATCTGGTCGATTTCGACCGCCGGATTAAATCAAGACTTAATCGTAACGACGACCTTGAGTATACCTGCGAACCTAAAATCGATGGTGTCGCAATCAGTCTGCTTTACGAAAATGGCAAGCTGGTTCAGGGGGCGACCCGCGGAGACGGGACCACAGGTGAAAACGTCACACAAAATGTTCGGACGATTGAATCGATTCCGCTGAAGCTAGTTGGCGAAGGATTCCCGCAGAGACTCGAAGTGAGAGGCGAAATCTATATTGCACGCTCGACCTTCGATCAACTCAACATTGAAGCGGAGCGTCAGGGAGACAAGGTCTTTGCTAATCCGCGTAATGCCACTGCCGGAAGCCTGAGGCAACTAGACGCCGGTTTAACAGCGAAAAGAAAGCTGACCATGTTTTGTTACAGTGTGGGTCTAGTCGAAGGTGGTCAATTGCCTAATTCTCAGTCCGAGATACTGGCACAGCTAAAACAGTGGGGTTTACGCACGAACCCGCTTGTCGGCGTTGTGACGGGTATTGCTGACTGCACCCGATATTTTGCCGACATGCAGGGTCGCAGAGCTGACCTAGATTATGACATCGATGGCGTTGTGATGAAGATCAACGACATGGGGCTGCAGCAGACGCTGGGTATGTTAACCCGAACGCCGCGTTGGGCAATTGCGCATAAGTTTCCCGCTGAAGAGGGGGCGACTCAGCTACTAGATGTAGAGTTTCAGGTCGGTAGAACGGGAGCAATTACGCCCGTCGCAAGGCTTGCGCCGATAAAGGTCGGCGGCGTTACGATCAGCAATGCCACACTGCACAATATGGATGAAGTCGACAGATTGGGATTAATGATTGGTGACACGGTGATCATTCAGCGTGCGGGAGATGTCATCCCGAAAGTCACCTCCGTGCAGAAGCATTTGCGGCCCGTTGATGCACGTGAAATTGTCATGCCGCAAGTGTGTCCCGCGTGCAGTGCCGAAATTAAAATTGCGGTGGGCGAAGTGATCGCCAAATGTAGCAATGGCATGTTTTGTACCGCGCAACAAAAAGAAAGTATTCGCCACTTTGCCTCGCGTCTCGCAATGGATATTGAGGGCCTTGGAGATAAACTCGTCGTTCAGTTAGTCGATGAAAAATTAATTGAAACGACTGCAGACCTGTTTCAGTTGACAGAAGCACAGCTCGTCTCGCTTGAACGTATGGCACCGAAGTCGGCGAATAACTTGTTAGCGGCTTTGGAGAAGAGCAAGGATACATCCTTGCCGCGTTTCATTTATTCCTTGGGTATTCAGGAAGTCGGCGAATCTACTGCAAGAAATCTTGCGATGCATTTTGGCGATCTTGAGTCCATGATGGCCGCGGACCAAGAAACGCTTGAAAGCGTGTCAGATGTCGGTCCAAT
>ERZ1048686.2301-NODE-2301-length-13328-cov-4.065773_pt1 | contig 13328 bp, 11 predicted proteins | sample MGYA00383099_ERZ1048686 | MGnify/ENA primary metagenome ERZ1048686 (study PRJEB29581, sample SAMEA5548369) | metagenome | biome: marine; feature: coastal; material: water | depth 25 m | study: Short-term variability in the microbial, nano- and picoplankton... | reverse complement strand
CGCTATTAAGTCCCTACTAAAACAAATCTTAGTTACAAGAAACCGTAACAGCGTTCATTCCGGTATTGGTGATTTTAACTAATCCTCCGATATCGCCAATAGAGTCACCACGGCTAAACTCAGGCTGAGAAGTTAAAGTAACTTTATGTTTACCCATTCCACCTCTTTGAGGTAGACCAGTTCTTCCACCATCGGTACCATTTACACTGTCATTATTATCGTTTGGTCCTAATGTTATAGGAACCGTAGTGAAGTTAGAAGATTTCCAGATAACAACATTAGCGCCACCACGGTCGTTGCTGGTATAACCATTTTTTCCGGTAGGTGTGTTTGCCGCACCTGCAGTTTCAAGCGTAATGCTTTTTGCGTCATTACATTTTGCTGTTTGGCCGGTGGCGATTGAGCCCGCATTAGCAACCATGGCAAAACCAGCAACGAAAGCCACTGTCAGAACAAAAATCTTTTTCATAACCCTCTCCTTAGTTTTGTTTATTAAAAACACTCAATCGTGTAACAGACTATTTTTTATTACTTATTTTTCCGAGATATTAATAGATATAAACCTCCTTTAATATAGGCATAATACTTTTTATAGAGTAGGACTAATAACTACATATATTAGTTTATATGACTATAAAAATAGTAAGACTTTGTCCTACATTAAGCGCGGTGTTATAGTTGCGAGAAAATGAGGGCGGGGTTAAACTGAAAACCTTACTGTATAAGCTTTTGCGAGATTGCGTAGTGAATCAGTTCAGCATTTTTCTTCATTTGCATTTTTTCTAGAATCCTGGAACGGTGCGTGCTAATAGTTTTTACACTCAGAGACAACTCTTTACCAATCTCAGTGGGAGAGCCCCCTTCCGCCAGCATCATAAAAACCTGATGCTCTCGGTCGGAAAGACTTTCATGGGCGGGTCGGTCTGACTTGGTGAAGTCAAACGCCAGTTTTTCGGTGATTTCGGGACTTGCAAATTTTCCTCCAGCGGCCACTTTTCGCACAGCTGCATATATCTCGTCAGTGCTGCTTTCCTTGGTTATAAAACCCGATGCTCCGGCTTTGAAAAAACGCACCGCGTAATGTTCCTCCGGATAAACAGTTAGTATCAAAACCGGTAACTTGGGTCGATCTTCTCTAAGTTGTTTGAGAATCTCTAGCCCTCCTTTTCCAGGCAGTGAAATATCCAGGAGAGCAAGGCTCAAGTCCATACCACGCGCCTTCTGTAATAATTCTTCACCGGTTTCCGCTTCATCTACAACCTCTATGTCAGGAGTTTCTGAAAAAGCGTGCCTCAAGCCTCTACGGAATAACGGGTGATCGTCTGCAATGATTACTTTTATCTTTCCAGTTTCCTTTTTTGTTTCCATGGTCATCCTTTTTGAATATTTATATTTACAATTGTACCGTCACTGGTAGTGCCATGGATTAACACATTACCTCCCCAAACCATTGCCCGTTCCCGCATACCCATCAAGCCCAAAGATCTAAGACTAGACACCTGGCTCGGTGATATTCCACAACCATTGTCTTGAACATGAAGAGTCAAAGTTTCTTCATTATCACTCAGTGTAACACAAACCTTTGTAGCACCTGCATGACGCACAATATTAGTAAGAATCTCCTGAAAAACACGAAACAAGGTGATGGATCTCTCCAAATCGGGTTCAAAGCCACATAGCTCATCCTCAAATTCACACGCGATGCCAGTCCGTTCCGTAAACTCTTTGACCTGCCAGACAATCGCCTCGGCAATTCCCAGGTCATCAAGAATTGGCGGCCTAAGATCCATTGAAATTTTCTTAACCGTTTGAATAGCTTCGTCACTCATTTCAAGTAACTGCCCTGTCGACTCCTCTATCGCCGGGCTCTCATCGACCAGTTTGTTACGTAGCAAAGAAAGTTCGAGTTTGATTGTGGTAAGGACTTGGCCGAGATGGTCATGAACTTCTCGCGCAGTGCGAGTTCTTTCTTCTTCTCGGACCTGTTCTAAACGAAGATACAGTTTGCGCAACTGATCCTGGGAACGTTCATTTTCATCTTGAGCCTGCTTTCTTTCAAGCACCCTGCCAAGCAGAGTTCCTATCTGAGCCATAATATAAAGCATTTGTGGGTCTGGCTCCACCGCCTTGGGTGAGAAAAACTCCATAACTCCCACTACCCTAATGCCAATCAATATAGGAAACGCAAACCCAGCTTTCACCCCGATATCCTGAGCAAGCTTGGCACGCGGAAAATTGAGATCTTTTGTAACATCAATGATCCAAACCGGCTCTCCGCTGACCAGTACCCGGCCAGGTAGCCCAACCCCCGCCTCTAGCGGAGTCTCCTGAGTGACCTTTTGAAAAGTATCAAATTGTCCAGGCTCCTCCACATACCAAAACTGTGTCGGGACAAGCCCATCAGATGGGTTTTCAGCTGCTAAATATAGATGCCCAAGCGGCCACTCGGCAAATTCACAAACCTGACGAATACAAAAACGTAAGGTTTCATCTATTGATCCAGTTTCATTGGAAGCAACAGCGATGGTCTTGATTAATTTAGAGTATTCTATCTCGGCATTTAAACGTTCATTGGTTTCTTGAACCTTGCTAGTTCTATCTTTGATTTTTTCTTCCAGTTTATCACTAGCAAAACGCTGTTTTTCTTCCGCCCTATTTATTAGCAGACAAAGTACCGCGGTCATCCAAATTGTAAAAACTGCCAGAAACCGGTTAGCGATCACCTTACCCCATTCGCCCCCAGCTGGTGAAACCATAAAACCTACTAGATTTAAAACCGAGCCCAGAACTGCTGCGTAAATGATAAAAGAACGATTTCCTGTCATTAACCCCAATATGACCAACACGATATAAAGCATTCCCTCCGCAACACCTAGAGGAACCTGGGTATCAATCACAAAGACCAAAAATGAAAGAGCCAAACCAATTAGCAAGTATTTCTTTGGAGAAATATTTTTAACTTTCGCCTTCTTTCTCATAATTTGAACCGTCAGTTATGATGCGGGTGCCGTTTCAAAAACAACAAAACTATTAAATCACTCAAAGGGAGCCATAATCAAGATACCACCATAGTCTCCTTTTTTACAAAACCTGTCTTCCCTCTATTTAAGATCGAAGTATTTAGTAAGTATAATTGGAATTTATTATTATGGAAACGGCAAGAATGAGACCAAAGGTTTTTGTTCGGGCAAAAGGCGAGGTTTACCATCCTTAAAAACCTTCTGCATACCTACTGGATTGGACGGCCACGTTCCTTTTTCTATGTTTTTGGGCGCAGTCCCCTCAAACACAAGATAACCGTACTTCCCATAATGTGGCAGTTTGCGTATTAAACCAGGAATGCTTTCTGCATTGCCGGCAATGACCCAGGTCATAGTTCCTTTTTTATGATCTGTTCGGGGAAGCGTGAACACAAAACTATGATTCTCCCAGTGAAATGATTTACCTTGAACCTTAATACCATTTTTAGTAACTACGATATTTAATTTCTTTAGTTGCTCTATAAATTTCTTTCTCAACATATGCTCTATCCCAAAAAACCATATATTTCCTTCTGGACTGTTTCCTGTACCGATAAAAATCATTTCTGGCTTTGCAACCGATTGCGCAAATTTCTGGTAGTCGAGGTTTCCATTCTTTGGCAGAAGTGCAGAAACCGCTTCGGCCCCATAGGTTTGACCAAGGCTGGCGGGAACTTCATCAACCCCTAATCTACGAAAGACATCGTTATAAGGGTCAAGTTGCAACGCCACAGGCTCTGATGACAGCTCAAAACTAAATTCCATGTTTTTCTCATTGAGCTTTATGAAATGGATCTCCCCTAACGGGGAACTGGTGGTCCAGATCGCAACGGGAAGTTTCAACTCAAAAACCGGAGCAGATTGCTCCACCGTCACTTTCAAGTTATATCGATTTTTCAAATAAACATAAGATGTTTGCTTTAGTCTAATTTCTGGCGCCCCTTTTCGATGAATCCACTGCCGAAAGAATATGCTCAAGTCCTTGCCTGACACTTCTTCAAAGTTTTCCCGAATATCTCCATAATTGGCATACTTGTACTTATAGTTCGCATAAAACTTCTTCAGTCCCTTTAAAAAATTTTCGTCACCAATTTCTGTGCGAAGCATATGAAAAACCATTAGTAGCTTAGCGTAGCCAATTGCCTGAGAAGCCATGCTGTCCCTATAAGAAAACTCGCTCAGTAAAAAATCATTAGATTCGTTGACATAGTTCAAATATTTCATCATTTCCTGGAACCGATAGGGCGCCCCTTTTCCTTTGAGTTCCATAAGAAGATGATCAGCTAGATAAGCGGTCAAACCCTCCGACCAGTTACCTTGCTTTATATCGGGGAGCACACCGTTACCCCACCAGTTATGAAGAATTTCGTGCGGATAAGAACTATGCAGAATAAACGGGAAGCGGATAATGCGAGATCCCATAAGTGTAAAGGAGGGCATGCCATAACCCGTCTGTCGAGAGTTTTCAATCAGCGCAAACTTTTTATACGGATATGGCCCAATCAACTTGGAATAAAAATCTATATAACCTTTTGCAGCTTGAAGATATTTTGAGGCTAGAGCGTCTTCCTGTTGCAAAAGAAACACATACAAGGGAAGTCCGTTATACACAGTCGTATAAATATCAAACTTGTTACCGATCAAAAAAATTTCCTCAGTTGGATAGGAAGATTTCCATGAAACTATTTTTCTTCTCCTCGACAACTGACCATCTTGCCTTTGCCCCTGACTAACAGCCTGCCAAGGTTCTGGAAGTGACACCTGCATCTCAAATGTAACTTGAGAGAAAGACTTATTCGACCGAGGATAAAAATAACTCTCGCCAGAAAAAAAGAATCCGTCAAAATCTTTCGTATCATCAGGGCCAAGAGAGGAATCATGAAGAACACCAGAGTAACTCAACACCAATGTTTCGGGACAAATTTTGGTTTGGTTCTTTACGAAGTCGAGCTTAAGAACTCCGGATGAATTCTTCACCTTCCAACCATCCGAAATTTTATCTACCTTTAAATTAGCATGCAGATAAAAAGACTCGCAGTTTTCTAGAGAGCCTTTGAACTTAATCGTATCTTCTATTCGGGCAAAGTGCGTAGATGGGTCAAGCTCTATTTGCAATTGATGATGAGTCGAGTCGAAAGCCCCAACTTTATTTGGAGCTGCGACCAAAGCCAACAACAAACTAATCGTTTCCAATATAAAGGAGTGTCTCATGCAGCAAAAATTTTAGTACGGCTTAAAGGTTCTCTTGCCGTTCTCGCTAGCAGATTATCAGCTATGAAGGCTGAGAGACGGTGAGCACCATGAATATATCTCTGTTTAATGTTGAACTCTATGCTAAAACAACAAAAAAGGGCATAAGAACTATCCAAATTTTACCGTAACCATTAAATTGCATGGCTAAACTTAGTCTTTCCACTTAGCATCATGCAAAAGAATCGGTGAAGTGTTGTGGGATTCAAAATAAACCCTCAGAGCTTCTAATCCACCCAAATAATCCCTAGAGGTAAATTGGTTTTCTCCCGGCCCTTGGTAACGGCGCGCAAACAGCCCAAATCTCTGTGCGGTTCGAACAGCATAATCTTTTTCAAAAACTTCTTGCTCTCCGAGTGAAATTCCATTCACCTTAGGAACCTGACCCAACCTTGGACGCATAAGATTCAAAAAACTTTGATCCGTTTCCCATTGTAATGGAGGTAGTAGCGAAACAGAAGAAAACTCTATCAAGGGAAAATCATCGGTTATCTCACCAGCTCCCTCCAGAAAAGGGAAAAGACGCTTCCCTTCGGTAATATAAAAATCTGCAAAATCCAAAAAAGATTCCACCTTCATTTCGTTAGCGATCTGTTGGATTTCCATATTATTCATCAGTGCTTCGAAACGTTTTTTATTTAGCTCAACTGGTTTGCGACTCCCGATCAGCATAACAATTCGCGTTAGAAAGCTGTTCCATACCGAAAACTCAGGAAAGACCTTATGAAACGTATAGGTTATTGATCTTGCGTCTTCCGGCCCAACGAGATGCAAAGGAAGCCATTGAACTAGCAAGCCATCTTCTTTCAAACGACTTTTAGCCAGCTCATAAAATTCTTTGGAGTAAAGGTTAACGACCCCAGCCTGCAAGGGTGACATAGGTTCCATAATAATGACATCATAGTTAGAATCTGACCATTTCAAAAAAGCCCTACCATCCTGGATAAACATCTTGGTGTTGGGTCGGCTTAAGACATCGTGATTCCACTGCGAAAACCATTTAGAAAATTTCAATACATTTTTATCAATTTCAACACCGTGAACCTCCGCGCCTGGAAACAGGGAAGCTGTACCTAGGGTATTACCGGTACCAAACCCGATTACCAAAACTTTTTTAGGTATGGGATGCAATATCATCGGAACAAACCCCATGGCCTGCATGTAGGTACTTCCAGAAAAAAAACTGGATACTGTAGCAGTGCTGAATCCATCTAGATAAATCGTACGCGCTCGGCTCTCCTTATCTTCCACAACACTTATAGTCGAATATTCTCCCTCCTTATAATCCAGAAGATGTATCCGGTCCGATGGGACATTTACTTCCATACGAGCAAAGTTACCCTGCCCCGGTTTTTGAGTTTCTATATTTGGGACCCAAAAACCTTTCCCAAGTAATAAAACAAAAAATACCATGCTTAACATCATCACCGTGGAGGTGAACTTAAACTTACGTACCCTTGTCAGAACATAAACTCCAAATAATATTAGTAGTGCATAAATCCCATAAAGTGACAAACGTATCCCCCATAGCGGTATAAACATGAAGGGGGTCAGGATAGTTCCTAACACCGCGCCCATAGTATTTATTGAGTAGGTGTTACCGAGAGTTTTACCGACGCCCTCGAAACGGTAAGAACAAATATGATTGGCTAGAGGAAAAAGTAGGCCAAACCCAAAAGTTGGAGGGAACATCAGCGCAAAAGCAAACAAGGATCGGATAAAAATAATTTTTTCAGGCGAACTATCTAAGCTATAAAAATAACCATCTACCAAAGAAGTCCACTCTGTAAGGTTTGACAATACAGGAAGAATAGCGATGCAAAAAACACCTATGGAAATCTCTATAGCAAGAAACTTGAGCACTAGATGAGATCGCCCTAAAAGTTTATTGGCAGTCAGGCTACCCAACGCTATTCCCGATAAAAATGTAGCCAGAATTAGTGCAAACGAATAAAGAGTACTGCCCATCGGAAAAACAAGAATCCTTGTCCATAAGATTTCACTGGACAATGAAGCCATACCGGAATATGCGAACATGGCAAGAACCAAAATACCAATAGCAGGCAAGAACTTGGCCTCTTGTTTAGCTTTATTTTTTTTGGTTTCAGGTGAACTCGGTTCCACAGAGTAAAAAATTCGTGCCCTGCTATAACACACCATAAAAACTACTACGTTTATTACTATTGCAAACCAGGTTGTTCCCTGAACACCCCAAAGACGGATGGCAAAAAACTGGGTAAATAAACACCCAAAAACTGCACCTAAGGTATTAATTCCATATAATAGTGAAACTTGCGTAAAAACCTTCTCGGTCTGATTGCTAGTCGCCCAATACCCCAGTAATGGTAATGTCGCTCCCATTAATAGAGTTGCAGGGAACATTAAAAGTGTACTCAGGGAAAATTCAAGCAGGTGCACGGTCAAGCCAACCTCTCCGCTAGCAGGCAAGATTAAGGGATACAATTTTTCCAGAAGATCCAACGCAAGAGGAAAAAACAGAGCATAAACTCCGATCAAGCCTTCCAACACACCATAGAGACGAAGCAGTTTCCTCGGTTCCAGCTCGACAGGAATACGACCTAAAACCCGCCCCATAACCCAAGCTCCTCCAGCCAGCCCTATCATGAACGCGCACAATACCGCACTCAACGCATATAAACTGGCTCCAAAAACCAGAGTTAAATGGCGAAACCAAATTAGTTCATAAACCAGGCTGGCAGTCCCAGAAGCAAAAAGGCAGGTATAAGTACCCCATGAAACTCTAAATGAAGGATAAGTCTTCATAATTGAGGGGGGATTTTCCCACAGCAACACTAATACGTCAATTTAACTGTCTCAACACAAGTAGACACCGAATGCCTTGAGTAAAGCTTTATTTAAAAGGTTTGGGAGTCCATGGGGAATAATCCCCACTGGTGGGATTTATCGAACAATTATTGCAACATGATTTCATGAGTGTTATTCTCGGAAAAATCCTTGTCAAATTAGCGTGTAAAACTCCGATGTATCCATCAAATTAAAGCCCCGGAGGGGCAAGTTGATTCATCGCTTTCTCTAAGAAATTAATTATTTTTTGTTTCACCGATCTATTGTCGTGTTCTTTTCCGGCATAGCCCAGCCAGTTTGATACTGGTTTTTATTTAACCTTTTATCCTTTGACGAAATCATGAAAAAAAGATTCTCCCGTTTAGTTCTCATAGCTTTATCTATTTTCGCCTTCATCCTTCCGGTTGACAAAAAATCTTTCGCGCAATCTTCTCCCCAACCCTTGAAGATTCCCGAGGTTGTGGCACAGGTTAATGGGGTGGATATTCAATCAAAGTATATTGAGTTCAGGATGAATCAGATTTTAAAAAACGTGAAACGGCCACTGACCATTCGTGAAAAAACTAGTGTCGTTAAAGATTTAATAGAAAAGGAAATCGTACGAGAACTGGTTCATCAACAAGGCAAAAAAAATAACTTAGAGATAGACTCTGGCTTAATAGAAAAAGAAATGACAGCTCTTCGCAAACCTTATGATAGCGACGAAGAGTTTGAAAAAGCCCTAAGGGCAAGAAACATCACCATAGATGACCTTAAAAAATCCATGAAAGTGGATATCAATGCTCGAAAATTACTAAATGAGGAAATCAAAGGAAAAATTACAATTTCAGATGTGGATGTCAAAAAATATTATGAGGAGAACAAACATAAGTTTCATCGTCCAGAATCTTATCGAGCCCGCCACATTCTGGCCGCTATTTTTCCCTCCGACATGCTAAGGTCTACACCTGTCACTGAACTCCAAAATAAAAAAGAAGAGCTAACCCAAAAAGCAGAAGAAAAAATAAACGGAATTATTAAAGAGCTAAAGGAAGGATCGAATTTTGAGGAATTAGCAAAAAAAAAATCAGATGATGAGGCTAGCCGAGAAAGTGGTGGTGACTTAGATGTTATCTACAAAGGAATTTTCGACCCTGCTTTTGATGAGGCTGTCTCAAAGTTAAACCCCGGAGAAATAAGCGGAAAAGTAGAAACCCGGTTCGGGTTCCATGTCATCAAGCTTACCGAAAAACGTCCCCCAGAACAGGCTCCTTTCAGAGAATTGGAAGAAGCCATCCAAAAGCATCTATTTATGGAAGAGGCAAAAGTTCTTGTAGCATCTTATGTAGAAGACCTAAAAAAAGAGGCTAAAATCAAAACTTTTTTTAAATGATCTACAAGGATTGAAGCTATAAAATTACACTAAAAATTTGATTCTCCCACTAGCAATCAAGCAGAGCAAAGAATAGAGGCACGGCGAGAGAAAAGCTATATAGCCGGGTGCTATTGATTATTTCCATTAGTATTGCGAACGAAATTCTTGCAAGTGCTTAAGCACCTCATTAAGGAGTTCTATTGGGAAATATTTTCCTGCCAAGGTTTTTCGGGCTAATGCCCCCGCTTCCTTAAATCGGTTCATTTCTTTCTTTTCGGGGAGCGTCACCCACTTCACTCCATTTTTCTCTAACACCTTATGTGCTTTCTTGTTGTCGCTCCGGATAAGCTGAACCAGTTCGGGCAAAAACTCGGCACCAATTTTCCTTACCGTATCCTGATAAGGCTGAGAGAGCTTATAAAATTGCTTTTTCGATATAAGCACGCCACCTGTCGCGAAGCCCATCCGTAGTCGTGTCATGTGTTGCACTTTGGTGAACCATTGCAAAGCTAGGGCACCTTGAGTGGATGCATAAACGGTATTCACCATACCTGTTTGCAAAGAAAGCAGAACATCTGTTATAGAAAGAGGAATCGGCTGAACTCCTAATCCCTTATAAACCTGTTCCACCAATGGATCACCTTCCCATATCCAAGGTTTAGACTGACGAATGTCTTCCACGGAGCGGATGGCTTGCTGAGAAAAAAAGTGTACCCATCCAACCGGAACCCAACCCAATAAAATATAACCTTTGTCTTCATAGCTGTCTGTAAAATAGCTATTCATTTTGCTATAAACATACTCGACCTCACGATCGTTATTAAACAGGAACGGAAGATCGAGAACTCTCACTCCGGGCAGAATCTGCCCGAGCCCTACCCCCGTAAAACCAGCACCGTGCAACTGGCCGATTCGCATCTTACGAATTACGTCCTTCTCATCCCCAGACACACCTCCTGGATAGAACCTAAAAATGACATTACCATCAGTAGCCTTTTTGATTTTGTTAGAAAGCTTGCGCATTGACTTCATCCATGAAGATCCTTCGGGAGCCAGCGTGGCAAACTTGATAACATGTTTTTCTTTGGCTTGGACCGGACTCGTCCCAATGCAGGCAAATAATAAAATCAGCAAAACTAGAGGTCTGCCTATAAAGTTAAAAAAGCTCATCAATACGCTCTAGAAGTTTAGTAGCTTTCTTGCGAGCCACTTGATTGGCAAGTCGTTGTTCGGGGAAAAGATCATTCGGAGCCTGCAAAATAGCCTGCAACTGCATCTCAAACAGCTCTCGGTTCTGATTCTGCACCGCATAGGTTTTGGCGAAAATTAAACGCGCTAGCAAATATTTATTTTTGGTTAATTTCAATGCTTTTTCAAAATGGTAAAGAGATTTTTCCGGTTTGCCACCTAATAATTTACTACGCCCTCCATAAAAAGCACCCAGAAACAAATGCGGACCGGCGTAATGAAAAGAGGGATTCAAATCATGAACTTTATTCATCAGTTTCTCCAACCGAGGAATATCAGAGAAAGTCTCCACCGAATCCAAGTTCTGCGTCAACCAACTTCCCCAGCATTGTCCCATCCAGAATAAGGCCGACTGATGCGAAGCCTGTACTTCATTTAGAGCGCGGGACCATTCATCTAAAGATAGGTCTTTCCATTTTTCCCTGCCAGTCATAATAGTAATCGCGCGCGCAGCATAATCTCTACCCCTTGCATATAAGGAAGAGGCTCTTTCTGGCTCTGTATCTTCCAGAAAGCTGAACGCGTAACCACAAAAACCCTCGGCGAGGTTTACAAGTATCCGTGCATTATCAGGATCATGCCTGAGGAGCCCTTCCAACATTTTTAAATTAGACGGGATAGCCTGCTTAGCAAGCTCTGGATCTCTTTCTTCCTGCATAGCAACAACCTGGCTTTCCACAAGCGACAAGGAAGCTTCAACTGCTATGCGACTAGGCGAACACCCAACAAACAACAAGCCTAAAAACAATAAAGCATACGGTTTCATGAATTAATTCTAGCAGAACGGTTCGACAACAGGCGACTAATTTTTGACATGAAATGGACCTTTTGTTAACATAAAATGGATTTCTAAAGTACCTAAAGTGGTGGTCTTCAAACAGTCAAACTTACCTTTTATTCAATTAAGAGCAACCCCGCATTACAATGCCAAATGAATTGAATGACCATGAAGAAAGTTCAAGTTTTATGAAAAAACTTCTTTTTGCTCTGGGTGCATTATTTGTCGTGGTGGGAATAATTCGTCAATGGCCGTTAGCTGGAAAAACCTATATGGAGTTTATAGAGGGAAAAGGTTATCTCGCTCTAATGTTGGGCTTGATCATGATCGTATTGGGTTTCTCAGTTCCACTGCTGATGGGCAATGATAAAGACAGCTAACAATATAATTTAAAGGTACACCATGAGTGATGAGGAAATAGAAGGAGAAGGATTCGTTTTTAAGGATAACCGTTCTTCACAACTTTCAGAAGACGAAGCTCAAGACCATGATACCCAAGAAGCACAAAAAACTGAGCCTACACAGGGAGAAACGCAACAACCCTTCCAACTCGACTTTTCCACCTTTATCATGTCTCTTACTTCATCGGCTTTTTATCATCTGGGCGACATAGCCGATCCAGAAACCGGGAAAACCGAAACCAACCTTCCTGCCGTCCAGCAAACTATTGATATGCTGATCATGCTGAGAGAGAAAACTCAAGGAAACCTAACCGAAGAAGAAGCTAAACTTTTGGAACAACTCGTCTATGAATTACAGATGAAGTTTGTAGCTAAATCAAAAAAGTAAGTCCCCTCCTAAATATGTCACTCAAGACTGATCGTAATGGGATGTTCATTTTTGGTATGACCAATACCGATGAACTGACTGGATTTCTTAAGCACAAGTTTACTGAACATCAGATCCAGCAAGCCTACGATTACCTTGTGGTAGCATCAAAAGATGAAGCCCGTCAGAAAAAAAAATCGCCCTTACGAGTGTTCTGGCAACACCTGAAAAAAGTATACAATGAAAAAATACCGCCCTTACAATGTCATCGAGGATGCGCTCATTGTTGCCATACAGGTGTATCCTGCACCCAACTAGAATGGGAAGGTATTCTAAAAAATGCTGAGGAAAATAACGTTGACCTCAATGCCGTTTTCGAACGATCGAAAAGAACCATCAACAAGGTAGACGAAGTTCTTAAGGCAGGCAAAAATATGGATCAAGTGGACTGGCATAGACTGGTCATCAATCAACCCTGCCCGTTTCTTAGCGAAGAAGGTGCATGCGAAGTTTATGAAGACCGTCCTCTAGACTGCCGGATGGTAGTTGCGTTTCGTGGAGTTTGCGAATCAAAAAAACTCGAACACGCCCAACGTGGTGTGGTGCTGGAAGAAGCGGTGGGCGCCACAGTTATCGCCAAACTCCAGCACGACATGACCCCAAAAATCAAACGCCGAAAATTTCGGGGCACCCAACCCATCAAGCTACTTCAACAATGGCTGATTCTCTGGAATCAGAAGAATCTCTAGGTAGGGAACCGAAAGCACAATCTCTACCTTACCAATAGAAAGTGGTTCCTTCCAAAAATTACTGTTTGCCTAAAAAACCTAAAAATTCCGGGAACTGCCTAACTAACTGCGTTTGTTTAAAACCCCCCATAAAGACAGCCCATTTCGCTTCGATCCGTTTCAACAGGTGCACGAGATATTTTAAGCGACGGACAACACTTTCTTAGACATTTTTCTCCAGTAGACTAAGAAAATTTTCTTAAATAAAATCACATTGAAATTTTTTAAACTCTCAAAATAATGCTCCGCTATTCTCTTTTTCATCAAGAATTTATAGGAAGACATAGGCCATTCAT
>ERZ1048686.2276-NODE-2276-length-13426-cov-7.409169_pt1 | contig 13426 bp, 15 predicted proteins | sample MGYA00383099_ERZ1048686 | MGnify/ENA primary metagenome ERZ1048686 (study PRJEB29581, sample SAMEA5548369) | metagenome | biome: marine; feature: coastal; material: water | depth 25 m | study: Short-term variability in the microbial, nano- and picoplankton... | reverse complement strand
AGCCTGCGATCAGGTCTCCTTCCCAGTGACCTGGTACGGCCCGGTCTTCGACATCAGCTGGTCTGTCACGGATCGAAACTGCATCGTTGAACTTACCTATTCCGCTGCGTTTTAGCGTGGCATGGCGAGATCGACGAATGGACCTTGTCGTCCGCAAGTGCGCCTGTAATTCCTTCTTAAGTACACCGCGTGTCTGGATAAACAGGCTCCGGTAGATCGTCTCATGCGAAATGCGCTTGCCTTCATCATTGGGATGTTCACGCATCAGCCAGCCTGCGATTTGTTGCGGGGACCATTTGCGGGTCAGCTTGGCTGATATTGCTCAGCATAGATAGTCATTACCCACTAACTTGCAGGGTTTTGGGCGGTGAGCACGATCCCAAGCTGCGGCATCTGACAGCGTTGCTCGGTACTTCTTAGCGCCTCCATTACGTCTGACTTCGCGACTTATTGTCGATGCCGAGCGTTGCATCGATCGCGCAATTGCTCTCAAAGACATTTTAGTGATGAGGCCCCTAGATATTTCCTCGCGCTCTGAAAGGGTAAGCGCCAAATGCGATCTCACGCGCTCGGGCGGGCGGATGGCACCAGTGCGGGCCAGAAGCGGATAAATCGAAGACGATGCACGATTAAACCCGCGCCCAATCGAACTCAAAGACTCCCCACGTTGCCATCGATCCCACATCTCTGACTTTTGACTATCTGTATAAAATGTACGTTGACGATACTTCATAAATTACACTCCATCTTTCCTAAAAGATTAAAGTGTTGCGTCGACCCGTTGAACTCACCGGCAAAGTCGACTTCCATTTCGAGATTCAAAGTTGACGTATGATTTGGACCATCACAAGTTTTGCAGCTAAGATATCTCTCTAAGAGGAGTTCTATATGACTAAACCTTTAACTTCTGCGCCAACCCTTGAAACGGAACGGCTAATCCTACGCGGTCCTGCAAGAAGCGACTTACCCGAATTTACCCGGTTCGTGACAGGATCACCCAGAATGAAGGCGCAAGAAGAAACGGTCAGCAGTGAAGAAGCTTGGTTTGGGTTTTTGACAGGTATTGGTCACTGGCAATGGCATGGATTTGGTTTTTTTACACTAATTCTGCGTGGTGGTCACCTTCCGCTTGGTCGCGTAGGGTTGCTTAAGCATTCGAACTGGCCCGAAGTTGAGTTGGCATGGCATCTTTTTGAAGGTGCGGAGGGCAACGGGTATGCAACTGAAGCTGCACAAGCGGTGCGTAATTGGGCATACCAAAGCCATGGCTTAAATCAATTGGTCAGCTACATAAATTGTGAAAACTATCGTTCACAGGCAGTTGCAAAACGTCTCGGAGCGGAGACTGATGGCACTCGCGCTGATCACGAACCAGATGCTGAAATTTGGAGCCATCTACCTGTGCAACAATGATTATTTCTAGGTACTCTCAAACTTAGATTTGCATTTTGGGTATGTTCCATATGCGCTCCAACCAGCCAATCGCTGCGTGGGTCACGAAGGTCTGGTGCGCTGTGGGGAACCGGCCATTCGATTAATTGCTAGAGTCGGATGGTTGACGTTGTGTCGACGCTTGGCGTGGGAGGGTGGATGGAGGACCTAGAATGTCCAAAATTCAACTTCCTGCCCTCAAACCAAAACGCCATGCCTGGAACAGGGGCCGACTAATCGGCCAGAAACGTCCGTTGCTTGCCAAACAGGTCTGGGCCATCCGTGCCCGGCTAGAACTTGCAGGCAATCTCCGAGATCTCGCGATCTTCAATCTTGCGGTCGACAGCAAACTGCGAGGTTGCGACCTCGTTAGCCTAAGAATTACCGATCTGGTCATTGGCGACCGTGTCCGCGACCGGGTTACGGTGATCCAACGCAAGACGCAAAGACCGGTTCAGTTCGAGGTGTCAGAGAACACCCGAGAGTCAATCTGGACCTGGGTGTGTCGCCCAGAGAGGATCGGATGCACCTTCCTTTTTCCCAGCCGCTTTCATGACAGCCCGCATATCTCGACCCGGCAATATGCGCGTTTGGTGCGAGATTGGGTGACCGCAATTGGTCTGGATCCAAGCGATTACGGCACACATTCACTTCGACGCACTAAGGCGGCCCTGATTTACCGCAAGACCGGCAATCTGCGCGCTGTCCAGCTCCTGCTCGGCCACACCAAAGTGGATAGTACAGTGCGTTACCTCGGTGTTGAGCTTGAGGACGCGCTGAGTATCGCGGAACAGATTGACATTTGAAGGCGAGGCGGGCGGCAGAAACCGCCCGCTATCACTTCCCAATATCCGATGGCTCTGATCTTCCACTGGACTTCCCGGCCGAGACGAGCGTCACTGGAGGCAACGATACACACAGGTCTCCTGCCCGGAATGCCGGGCTTTCCTCGGTACGGGGCAACAAAGCCCCGCAATCAAGAGGAGATCTAGATGACCGATCAACTGAACGAAACCGCAGCGTCAGTTGCACCAAAAACAGTGCCGCCCAAAAGAATACCTTCGTCCAAGACCGAGGCACTGCGCAAACTTCTAGCGCACCGCACAGGTGCAACTGTGGCCCAGATCCAAGAGCAGCTCAGCTGGCAGCCGCATACCGTACGCGCGGCGATCTCGCGGCTGCGATCGGCGGGAGTGCCGATCGAACTTGATCGGTCGGGCAACGTGACCCGCTACCGCATTACGTCCGGAGGAAACTGATGAGTTCCACAGATGCAAACATCAAACTTCAGTGGTTGGAAGAAGCTAACGCGGCCACGCTCCGACAGTTTTGGGCTGAAACCAGGGCCTCAGAACCACCTAGAACCTTCACAGCACGCCTGATGCGGCTGGTGCTGGCTTGGGATGTGCAGGTTGTCCTCTCTGGTGGTGAAACGGCCGAGGCGCGTCGAGCGTGGCGCCGGGCCATTCGGGCCCGGACTTACCCGCGCTCCCCGAAAAGCCACAGGGACGCTGTGCCAGGAAAGATTAGCGAGGGGACACGCATTCTGAAGGACTGGGGCGGAGCCACTCATGAGGTTCAGTTGACCGAAGACGGCGGCGTTACCTGGAATGGCCAAAACTATTCCTCACTGTCAGCTGTGGCGCGGGCGATGACCGGCACCAACCGAAACGGGCCGAGGTTCTTCGGACTGCGTGAGGGTGGCAAGCGATGATCCGAAAGCGCTGCGCCATTTACACCCGCAAGTCGACAGAGGAGGGGCTTGAGCAGGACTTCAACTCATTGGATGCGCAGCGCGAGGCGTGCGCCGCTTACATTCTCAGTCAGAAACATGAAGGCTGGGCGGAGCGATCTGAACGGTATGACGATGGCGGCTTCTCCGGGGGATCCATGGATCGCCCCGGCCTCAGGCAGATGCTGGAGGATGTGCGCAGTGGGCGCATCGATATCATCGTTGTCTACAAGGTGGATCGCCTGACGAGGTCTCTGGCAGACTTCGCGAAGATGGTTGACCTTTTCGAAGGGGCAGGGGTGTCGTTCGTGTCGGTTACCCAAGCCTTCAACACCACATCATCAATGGGGCGATTAACACTTAACGTGCTCTTGTCGTTCGCCCAGTTCGAACGTGAAGTGACCGCCGAGCGCATCCGGGACAAGGTCGCCGCCTCGAAGCGAAAAGGCATGTGGATGGGGGGCTCCGTTCCAATGGGCTATGAAGTTGTGGACAAGGCGCTGGTGGTGAATGAGGTGGAGGCCACTTCAATCCGGACGATCTTTTCCGAGTATTTGGTACTGGGGTGCGTTCGACATCTGGCGGATCGACTGAAAGATTTGGGTATCGTTAGCAGACGATGGACCGACCGACATGGGCGCGCAAAAGGAGGCGCGGACTTCTCCTGTGGAGCGCTTTACTACATCCTGCGCAACCCGGTTTACATCGGCAGGGTCCGTCACAAGGATGCTTTGCATGAGGGCCTTCATCAGGCAATCATTGATGACGCGACTTGGCGGCATGTTCAGACGCAATTGGAAAGTCACGGTGGCCACAAGACCGAAGCTGTTTGGCGATCCGCCAGCCGTATGCTTGACGGCCTGTTGTTCGATTCGGTCGGGCGGCCAATGCGTACGACCTATTCAAGTAAATCTGTGCGGAAAAATGGAATCCGGCAATCAAAGCGTTATTGGTATTACGCAACCATGGCGTCACGCTCGGCACACAACACAAAAACTGAGCGGCTGCCTGCAGAAGCGATTGAACGTGTTATCCTGAACGGATTGCGAGCCCGGTTGGCCGACAAGAGGTGGATGGTAGAGCAGGCGAGTGAACACGTAAAAGAAACAGAACTACTCGCCGATCTCTTGATGGCTGCGGATAACTTTCTGCAAAACGTGCCTGGCGATGACGGGACAGTTGCAACGCAGAACGTGATTGAGTTGGTTGATCGCATTGACGTCCAAAAGGACCGGTTGCGAATCGCAGTGAATCTTCAAGCGTTACTTGAAGGGGATGTTTCCACAGACCCAATCCTCTCTTCCTTCGAAATTCCCTTTGAAATGCGACAAAACGGTCGTGCAAAACCAATCATCATTGCAGCAGAAGATGTTCAGCAGCCCGACGCAGATCTTATCGACCTTATTGCGGATGCCAGACGATGGGCGGTTGAGTTGTTGGATGGAAAGGCGACGTCCATTCAGCAAATCACCGATCGAGAAGGGTTGCGCAGTGGATCCGTTAGTCGCATCCTTCCTCTCGCTTGGCTTGCCCAGGATATCTCGAAGGCCATTCTGGAGGGGCGTCAGCCACCGCATCTCAATTCGAAAGCACTACGCAATCTTGCCGATCTGCCCCTGAGCTGGGAAGAACAACGTCAGATTTTGGGCTTTCCGCCTCTTTGAGCATGCACCGGTCGAGCCAAGACTTCACACCTAATTGCCCCGCTGAGACTTTCCCGGATTTTACCGGGAAACGGCTCAGATCTGAGACCATTCGTGAGGTCTTTGCTGCCAACTCCTCCCGTAACCCGCTGAAATATAAACACTACTCACAGTGCTCATTCCGTCTGTAGTTCGAGAGAAAAAAAGTGGTGGGCGACCCTGGAATCGAACCAGGCGTGCGTCTCCGCGAGGGAGTTACAGTCCCCTGCCACACCTTGCGGCCTGTCGCCCACTGCTCTCTTGAAAGAGCACACTGCCTCGTACAAGGGGAAAAACACGAGGTCAACCTGAAATTTATCACGCGTCCAAATCAGTTTATCCTGCATCAAAAAAACGATGTTTTTGTCGGAATTACCCGGTTGACGCACCGTGACGATTAGCACGTGTTCAGGGCATTCATATCAAGGCTTAGGTAAAGGCCTCTGGTTTGGTACTGCGCGCCATATGATCCAAAACGGCATTTACAAATTTTGCCTCTTTTCCTTCTGGGTAAAAAGCTGAGGCAACTTCCATATATTCGGATATAATCACTTTCGGAGGAGCCTCACCGTCTAAAAGCTCGGCTCCGGCAGCCCGAAATAGGGCACGCAAGGCTGGGTCTAACCGCCCCAATGGCCATTTTGCAACCAAAGCCTGATCGGTCAATTGGTCGATAGGCGCCTGTAGGTTTACGGCCTTAGTGATTATATTTTTAAACAGGTCAACATCGCCCTCAACGAGCAGATCGCCCTCATAGTCAGCGCCGAAGCGATGGTCTAGAAATTCGGTGCAGATGGTTTCGCTGGTTTGACCAGAGCTTTCCATCTGAAACAGCGCTTGCATCGCATAAAGTCGGCTTGCACTTTTCATCTTACGCTTTTGATTTCCACTTATCGTAAAAGCGGTATCGGAATTTGTCATAATAGGCCTGTCTTGGGGGCTAAGGGGCCGGGGGCAAACCCGATTTTCTTTTGGTCACCTGACCAGGCGCGGCTATGAGCGATCAGATGCAACGCGGCGGCAGCGGCGCCTCCGCCTTTATTTTGCGCCTTCGGATCGGCGCGCGTTTCGGCTTGGAGGCGGTTTTCAACCGTTAAAATACCATTGCCAATGCAAAGCCCTTGCAGACCCAGAAGCGTAATGGCCCGCGAACTGTCATTGCATACGGTTTCATAATGCGTGGTCTCACCGCGAATAACGCAGCCCAGCGCGACATAGCCATCAAATTTCTGCAAGCGCTCGGCGATGCCGATCGCGGTCGGAATCTCTAAAGCGCCAGGGACTTCGGCCATCTCGAACGTGCCCCCCACATCCGCGATTTGCTGCGTGGCCCCTTGCAAAAGATTATCGGCAATATCTTTGTAATAAGGCGCCACCACGATCAAAAGTTTGACCGGTTGTTCAAAGCTTGGCTGGGCTAGCGTGTAATGTTGTTCTGACTGCGCCATTACCCTAACACCGATATTTTGCGCGTTGATACAATTTCCAGCCCATAGGCGTCTAAACCCACAACTTTAGGAATCGGAGAGTTGGTCAGAAGTTCTAGCTTGGACAGGCCGAGCGAAGATAATATCTGCGCGCCAAGCCCGTATTGGCGTAATTTCTTGGGCGAGCTTTCTTCGCTGCTTTCTAATTTCATCGCTGTGTCGCGCAATAAAACCACAACACCGCGACCCTCGCGCGCGACCAATTTCATGGCATCGCCAAATTCAGCGGCGCGCCCATTGGGGCCAGCGCCAATAATGTCGAGCATAGGGTCTAATGCGTGCATCCGCACCAATACAGGGTCAGATCCCGAAAGATCGCCTTTGCAAAGCGCAATATGCTCATCCCCGTGGGTTTCATCTACGTAACTGCGCATCACCCAACTGCCGCCAAATTCTGATATGATTTCTTTCTCGCTTTGAACCCGTACCAAGTTGTCATGCCGCCGGCGATAGGCGATCAAATCGCTGATTGTACCAATTTTCAGTCCATGACGCTGCGCGAAGCCGACCAAATCGGGCAGGCGCGACATGGTGCCATCCTCATTCATGATCTCGCAAATTACCCCAGAAGGGTTCAAACCGGCCAAACGGCTGATGTCAACGGCGGCTTCAGTATGACCGGCGCGCACCAACACACCGCCCGTGCGTGCGCGCAAAGGAAAAACATGGCCTGGAGTCGCGATATCTGACGCAGATTTTGACGCGTCGATCGCCACCGAAACGGTGCGGGCCCGATCCTGCGCGGATATGCCTGTTGTCACCCCTTCGCGTGCCTCGATTGAGATCGTGAACGCGGTTTCGTGGCGCGATGAATTATGCGTACTCATAAGTTGTAGCCCAAGCTGGTCAATCCGATCAGAGGTCAGACATAAGCAAACCAACCCACGCCCATGCTGTGCCATAAAATTGATCGCATCCGGTGTGGCCATTTGGCCAGGTATCACGAGGTCGCCTTCATTCTCACGATCTTCATGGTCAACAAGAACAAACATCTTGCCGTTTCGGGCGTCTTCGATGATCTCCTCGATCGAAGAGATCATGTCGCTATAGGCGTTCTCGACCTCGCCCGCAGTTTCATAATTCATGGCTATGCTCCAGCGCTTTGGCCCTGCTTTAGTGGGTTTAAAAAGATTTGACCAGAGGCAGTATTGCTTTTGAACTGTGCTCTGAACCGACAGCTTCTTTTCTTAAGGTGGAAGCTGGACGTTTTATTTTTCGGATCAAGATTGTAAGGAATAAAGCGAAACCGCTGCTGCGTTCGAAACATTCAACGATCCGAAGCTTTTAGCAGACTGTATTCTCGCCAAAACATTCACGGTCTCTTTTGTGCGCTGTCGCAAGCCTGGCCCTTCGGCGCCCAACACAAGCGCAAGAGGTCGGTCGCGTTTATCGACGCTCGCTTGCTCGATCGTGAGATTGGCCTCTCCATCGAGCCCGATAACCCAATATCCCATTTCTTGCAGCGCAATGATCGTATCGCTTAAATTACGCAGGCGCAGGTAGGGTTGGCGTTCCAATGCGCCGCTGGCAGTTTTTGCTAGGGCTCCAGTTTCCGGGGCGCTATGCCTTTGGGTGCCAATCACCGCATTGGCGCCAAACACTTCTGCAGATCGCAAAATCGCGCCCACATTATGCGGGTCGGTGACTTGATCCAACAAGACCAAACGCGGCGCGCCGTCACCCGCGGCCAAGGCAACATCCTGAAGGCTACCCCAGTTAAGCGGTTTCACCTCCAAAGCAGCCCCTTGATGCACTGAGCCGCTGTCTAGGGGCGCGGCAAAGCTGCGGGGATCGGAAAATTCAGGTTCGATACCCGCCACAGCGATTGCCTCTGCCAATTTATCGGCCGCGTTTTTGCTGACCACCAGCCGTAGTTTTTCACGTTGCGGGTTTCTAAGCGCATCTTGAACAGCATGGATGCCAAACAACCAGATGGTTTCTTGGCTGGCAGCCTTTTTTTGTTGCTCTTTCTGAACAACCCATTTGGGTTTTTTCATGATGTCACTCTGCTCTATCCTTAGCGTATGCGCCCGCTATCATAGACCGAGGGCACGAACCAGAGGGAAGCCAAGTTTCATCTTGTAGATCATTCCAGGCCCCAGCGTCTATATAACAATTTCAGAAAATCTTGAGGTTAGCGGTTAGGGGTTTTTGCTGTTCGTGTGATCTTTGCGCGGCTAATTATTCTGTACTAAGCATTCAAAAAAGAATATTATTTAGCCATCCTTAAGTATTGCATTTGACTTGCTTTGGTTGACGCTGTGGATTAAATTTATACTTAAGGCCTATGTTAATGGGAGGTGCCGAATGAGGGATCCACAACACCATCTTGCCAAGCTAGATCCGGTTTGGGAGCGTATTCGACAAGAAGCCGAACAATCAATTCAGCGCGAAGCGCTTCTGGGCGGTTTCATGCATCAGATAATTTTGCAACATTCAGATATTGAAGCTGCGCTTTCTCATAGTTTGGCGCAAAAACTGGCCTCGGCACAGATGTCTGAACAGGCACTGTATGATATGTGTGCGCTGGCCTATGCGAATGAGCCAGAATTGGCGCTGGCGGCGCGGGCAGATATTATGGCAAGCTATGACAGAGATCCGGCCTGTCACAGATATATGCAACCGCTGCTCTACTTCAAAGGCTTTCAGGCTGTGCAAGCCTATCGCGTTGCGCATTATCTGTGGAAAGATGGCCGGATTGATCTGGCCTATGTTATGCAATCTCGAACATCCGAAGTGTTTGGGATCGATATCCACCCGAATGCCCGAATTGGAAAAGGTCTGATGATCGATCACGCGCATTCGGTCGTGATCGGGGAAACGGCGGTGGTGGGCGATAATGTCTCAATGCTGCATGCCGTTACCTTGGGCGGGACCGGCAAGGAAGAGCAAGATCGGCATCCAAAGATTGGTGATGGGGTGTTGATTGGCGCCGGTGCGAAAGTGCTGGGCAATATTCACGTTGGGCGCTGCTCGCGCATCGCCGCAGGGTCGGTCGTGCTGGATAATGTTCCCGAAAAATCCACCGTTGCCGGCGTGCCTGCAAAAGTTGTTGGCACCGCAGGGTGCAGCACGCCTTCAATATCGATGGATCAATTGCTTTCGGGCGAGGCGAGCCTGGACTGATAGTGTAAAACCTTAGGGTTTTGAGGGCCTATATGGTTGAGATGTAAAAAGCCCCGGCTGATAAAGCGGGGCTTTTTTAATGTGGCGTGAGCCCGTGCGGCGCTTAGGCCAGCATCGCCATTGGGTTTTCAAGGTTTTTGACGATTACATTTAAAAGTTCGGCGCCCAAAGCCCCATCAATCACCCGATGATCCACCGATAATGTCAAGGACATCACGGTTGCTACGCCCAACTCGTCCGACGCGGTTACGACGGGCTTTTTCTTGCCCGCGCCCACGGCTAAGATCGCGCCATGGGGGGGATTGATCACGGCATCAAAATTATCAATGCCAAACATTCCAAGGTTTGAAATCGCAAAGCTGCCCCCCTGATACTCATCCGGGGCCAATTTTCGCCCCTTTGCCCGTGTTGCGAGATCTTTCATCTCGGTGCTGAGCACGGAGAGGCTTTTTTGATCCGCATCTTTTAGCACGGGCGTGATCAGCCCCCCATCGATGGCCACAGCCACCGCAATATCAGCAGGGGTGAATTGCAATATACGATCACCGGCCCAAATGGCATTGGCGGTTGGCACCGTCGTTAGGGCCAGCGCGCAGGCTTTGATCACAAAATCATTGACCGATAACTTCACGTCACGTTCTGCAAGCGCGGCGTTCATCTCACCGCGAAAGCCGAGCAAATTATCAAGCATAACATCACGGCGAAGATAGAAATGCGGGACCGTTTGCTTGGCTTCGGTTAATCTGGCCGCGATGGTCTTGCGCATACGATCCAATGAGATTTCTTCATAGGCACGCTCAGCATATAGTTTAGAGATGGTTTCAAAATTAGCCGATTGGGGCGCAGAGGCCGCGCCGCTTGTGCTTGCCGCACTGGCCATTGAAGCCACTGTTCTGTCGGCAGACACAGCGCTTCCTGCCGCTTCAATATCAGCTTTTACGATCCGCCCGCGCGGCCCGCTACCCGATAATCTGGTTAAATCAACATTGTTCTGCGCTGCCAATTTGCGCGCCAAAGGCGTTGCAAAAATGCGTGCTCCCTCTGCCGCCTTATCTGCGGCGGCGGGGGGCGCCGATGCGGGAGAGGAGGCGAGCGTTGCGGACTTTGCTGGGCTTGATGTGGCTGCTTCGGCGGCCGGGGCAGGGCTTGCAGGCGCGCTGGGCGCTGCTTCGACCTCTGAGGAGGATTCGCCATCTTCCAGTAAAACGGCAATCGCGCTATTCACGGCCACATTTTCAGTGCCTTCCGCGACCAAAAGTTTGCCAATGATGCCTTCGTCAACTGCTTCAAACTCCATCGTGGCTTTGTCAGTTTCGATTTCAGCCAGCAAATCTCCCGAGGCAACAGCATCGCCCTCTTTTACCAACCATTTGGCAAGCGTGCCTTCTTCCATCGTCGGAGACAGGGCTGGCATCAAAATTTCTATAGGCATGATCCGATCTCCTTAGCGGTAGGTAACAGAATGAACGGCGGCGATGACCTCATCGGTGGTGATCAGGGCATGACGCTCCAAATTTGCCGCATATGGCATCGGCACATCTTTGCCGGTGCAATTGATCACAGGCGCGTCCAGATAGTCAAAGGCGCGCTGCATAATCACGGCGGAAAGATGGTTGCCAATCGCTCCAACGGGGAAGCCTTCTTCCACCGTGACGCAGCGGTTGGTTTTTTGAACCGAGGCCAACACCGTATCGTAATCGATCGGCCGCAAGGTGCGCAGATCAATCACTTCGGCGCTTATGCCCTGCTCTGTCAGTTTATCAGCCGCCTCTAACGCGTATTGCATGCCGATGCCAAAGCTCACGATGGTAACATCTGTCCCTTCGCGCCAGACTCGGGCTTTGCCGAATGGAACCGTGAAATCTTCTATGTCTGGCACGTCGAAACTGCGGCCATATAAGATTTCATTTTCCAAGAATATCACCGGATTGTTATCGCGAATGGCGCTTTTCAGCAGGCCCTTAGCATCCGAAGCCGAATAGGGCATCGCCACTTTAAGCCCGGGAATATGCGCATACCAGGCTGCGTAATCTTGGCTATGCTGCGCGCCAACGCGCGCCGCCGCACCATTGGGGCCACGAAACACCATCGGTGCCCCCATTTGACCGCCCGACATGTATAGCGTTTTCGCCGCGGAATTGATGATTTGATCCATCGCCTGCATGGCAAAATTAAACGTCATAAACTCAACGATTGGCCGTAGCCCGCCAAAGGCTGCACCAACCGCTATTCCTGCAAAACCATGTTCGGTGATCGGCGTGTCGATCACGCGCTTTTCTCCAAACTCGTCAAGCAGGCCCTGCGAAATTTTATAGGCCCCTTGATATTCGCCTACTTCTTCGCCCATCAAAAATACGTTTTGATCTTGCCGCATTTCCTCGGCCATAGCGTCGCGCAAAGCCTCGCGCACCGTTTGTTGTTTCAGCGTTGTGCCTTCGGGCCAATCGGGCGCGGTATTCGGAGCCAGCGCGGCCGTTGCCGCTTTTGCCGGCGCAGCTGCCGGCACAGCTGCCGGCGCAGGCGCCTCTGCTTGCGACGGGGCGGGCGGCGCGGCGCTGGGCTGTGCTGCAGCGGGTTCGCCTTCAGCCAGTATGGTTGCAATCGGGCTGTTCACTTTTACGTTTTCGCTGCCCTCTGCCACGATAATTTGCCCAATTATACCTTCGTCAACGGCCTCAAATTCCATTGTTGCCTTATCGGTTTCAATTTCTGCAATGATATCGCCAGCGGCCACAACATCGCCTTCTTTGACCATCCATTTTGCCAATGTGCCCTCTTCCATTGTGGGGGAAAGGGCGGGCATAAGAATTTCAATTGCCATCATAAATCTCCTTATGCTTTAGGCGTAGATATCCGTCCAAAGCTCGTCTAAGTCGGGCTCTGGGCTGGTCTTTGCAAATTCGGCGGATGCGTTGACGATGTCTTTGACGTCTTTATCGATCGCCTTTAGCGCCTCTTCTGTGGTGTGTTTGCCCGTTAACAAAAGGCTGCGCACAGATTCGATTGCATCGCGCTCTTCGCGCATTTTCTGAACCTCTTCGCGGGTGCGGTATTTGGCCGGATCCGACATGGAATGGCCGCGATAGCGATAGGTTTTGATTTCTAAAATATATGGGCCTTTGCCGCTGCGGCAATGCGCAACCGCTTTTTCGCCGGCGGCTTTCACTTCTAATACATCCATACCATCCACGGCCTGACCTTTGATACCAAAAGCCTCACCGCGGGTGTATAGATCCGGCGTTGAGGTCGAACGCTTTTGCGCGGTTCCCATCGCATATTGGTTGTTTTCGATCACAAAGATCACGGGTAAATCCCAAAGTGCCGCCATATTGAAGGTTTCGTAAATTTGCCCTTGGTTCGCGGCGCCATCGCCAAAATAGGCAAATGTGACGCGCCCATTATCAAGATATTTATCCGCAAAGGCTAAGCCTGCCCCCAGCGGCACTTGCGCCCCAACGATGCCATGCCCGCCGTAAAAATGCTTTTCTTTACTGAACATGTGCATGGAGCCGCCTTTGCCTTTGGAATAGCCACCGCTGCGCCCGGTTAATTCGGCCATAACTCCGTTTGGATCCATGCCTGCGGCAAGCATATGGCCGTGATCGCGATAAGACGTAATACGTTTATCCCCGTCTTCGGCAGCAGCTTCGAGCCCGACAACCACGGCTTCTTGGCCAATATACAAGTGGCAAAACCCGCCAATCAGGCCCATCCCGTAAAGTTGCCCTGCTTTTTCTTCGAACCGCCGTATCAGCAGCATGTCTTTGTAATAGCCCAAAAGTTCTTCGGGTGAGATATTGGGTTTAGCTGCCACCTTTCGTGCCGCCATGTCGCGCCTCCGAATAAATTAGTTTAATGTTAAACCATTCCTTACAGCAAAACAAAAAAAGTTGCGAGCAAAATCTTTTTACGGTGTGTTTACTGGGTTTTGGCTGACGAAACGTTAGTTGACAACCAGTTCTGAGCTG
>ERZ1048686.2253-NODE-2253-length-13527-cov-7.217414_pt1 | contig 13527 bp, 8 predicted proteins | sample MGYA00383099_ERZ1048686 | MGnify/ENA primary metagenome ERZ1048686 (study PRJEB29581, sample SAMEA5548369) | metagenome | biome: marine; feature: coastal; material: water | depth 25 m | study: Short-term variability in the microbial, nano- and picoplankton... | reverse complement strand
CAAAGTGACAGGCTGTGTAATCACTTGGAATTAATGTCATGGCCCGAAGGCAAAAAAAGAAACAGGAAATTTCACTTTTCCCGTTTCTCGACATCCTGGCATGCGTTATTGGAAATTTGATTCTGATAATCACGGCTGTTGTGCTTGAATCTGTTGACAGCGACAAAATAGCCGAACAATTTGCTAATGAGGCCGTTCAGCAACAAACAGAGCAAAATTTGCAGGCCATTCGTGATCTTGAGGAGAGCCTCAAAAAGCTTAAGCAAGAGAGTATTTCGAGTGATACTCGCGTTCAAAAGGCACAGCAACAATTAGCTGAAGCTGAGCGTGCACAGCGTGAGGCCCGGGGGCGGCTGCTCGATGTTCCACCACCACCACCACCACCAGACGATGAAGATACGGCAGAACTCAAGAAGCGAGAGCTTGAGATCCAGGAAATTATTGCCGAGATGAAACGGATTGAAGCGAAAATTGCAGACAAAAAGAAAAAGCCAGACCAGACAATTTCAGTGTTGTATGAGAACAAAGGACGCGGCGGTATTCGTCGTCCTTTTTTTGTGGAAATAACAAAAAATGATTTGGTATTACTTCCTAATGCACTTGATTACAAAAATCTTTTTGATTCAGAGTTGCCGATAAAGATACCGGTTGCAAAAGCGGCGAGTGATAAATCTTTCACGAAATTGCTGGATTATGTGCTTACTCATTTAGGTAAGACCGGACTTCTTCGAAGAAGACGAGATACGATCATCACATTCCTTGTTCGACCAGAGGGTGTGAATACATACCGAACGGTGAAGAAAATTGTTGATCAATATGAGAAGAAAAATGAGAATCGACTTGTTGTTGGTATGCTACCAAATGGTGCTCCGGTGCTGGATGCATTGAGTGGCAAGGCTCCGCTTCCAGGTGAGGGTAAAATTCTGCTTGACTGACGTGTATAATTGATTGCCACGGACTCAGTATTGTAAGGAAGGAAAATTCAATGGCTCGACGTAGAAAGCAAACGTCAGCAACGGGTGCGAATATGGACTCCTTGCTTGATGCCCTTACGAATGTTGTCGGCATTCTTGTTATTGTTCTTGTAGCTGTGCAACTTTCCAGCCAAGAAGCAGCTCGGCGCATGGAAGAGATGATTGCTCAGATTGATCCTGCCGAGCAGGAGCGAATTAAGCAAGCTGCAGAAGACTCGGCGTCTAAGCTCGAAGAAATGAAGCTTGCGCTCAAGTCAGAGTCAGAAAAAGACAAAATTGATCCTGAAAAATTATTGGCATCACTTCAAGATGATATTGCCAAGGCTGAAGTCAAAGCAAAGAAGGATTTGCTTGCTGCTGAGGCAGCAGAGAAGGAGGCAGAAGAAAAAAAACTTTCAGCTGAAAAGCTCCGAAGGAGCTTGATGATACAGCTCGCGAAGCTAGAGGAAAAAGAGAAAGAATTTACGGTAGCGAAGACAGATTTGTTGGCGAAGTTGGACAATATGCCAAAGTTAAACGCACCACCACCCAAAGAAGTACGGCCACCAACACCAAAAGACATTCCACGAAATAAAGACGGGAATGCGTTACTTCAGGAGAGAAAGGTTCTCGTTAGCAAGGGAAAAGTAATACCATTTGTAGATCCAGGGAAGCAGATGGAAACAGCGATTAAAAACCGCCTGAAAATGATTATTGAAAAAAATGGGATCACAGTTGGAGAGGGTAACTATATTCCTGATTCAAAGCAGGCCGATAAATTAGTTGCAGAGTTCAATCAAGATCCGGCAAAAAATAAATATTTCGATCTTAAGCTGGTTCGTAATGGTAATACGATCAACCTTGAAATTATTCCAACGGATGAATGTGGTGAGGAGCCTGAAAAAGCCGTGCGAGGTATTTTTGGAACCGTATTCCGCAATATGCAAGGGAAATGGTATCTAAGATATTTAGTTGAGCCAGATTCGTTTGAAACATATATGGCGATGCGCAAAGTGACAGACAGTGCTAACTTTTATGCAGGCTGGACCATAATCGATCCAGGTAGTTACTTACATCGACAATTCAGCGGTTACAGGATTGGTGTGAAACCCCCACCACGTCCCCCAAGAGATCCTGGTAAACCGGGTCCTGTTAAGGGCGTGTTGGATTGAGAAGAACCTGCCTTCTTTCATCAAGACGTAGTGTGTGACATCTTCTAGAACGAATCCTTTCGTGAATATCCGTTTCGTCATTACGGTAATTCTTGGCTTTGTTGTTGGTTGTGAAAATCAAAGCAACGCTTTGCTGTCTGGCAGAGTACAGGGGATGTCGATGGCACCTAGGTTCGAAGATGGCGATGTTATTTCTTGGCAGCGAGACAAAGGCAATAGTTTTACACGATATGCACCAGTAGTGTGTCAGCTTGAAAAAGAGCTGATCGTCAAGCGTGTTATAGGGCTTCCCAAAGAGTCTATTCGAATCGCAGATGGTGAACTTTTTATCAACGGTGAAATAATCCAAAAAAGTCCACAACTTTTAAAGCAGTTTGGACTCATGGTAGATAATCAGGCAGACTCGTGGCGAGATTCAACACATTCGTGGATACAAACAAATAATCATTGGTCATGCAGCCACGTAAGTTCTGAGCACATTTCGTGGTTAGAATTCTTTCCAGAATCTTCACGTAGTGTGCTTCACAATAAAGACGGCTTGCGGATTTATGACGATGCGTCCTGGCTTATGGAGGAAACCCGTCTCCTCAATAGTGTGCAAGATATTGGGATATCTGTAGTGTTAGACATTCAGCTGCAGGAAGGGAATAGCCTTGAGATTTTAGTAAAAAATGGCCAAGCCGTAGCCCGAGTCGTTGTGAGAAGGCAAGGGCAACTTGCGGTCATTGCGGGAAGGCTTGATGGGCAATTTGTCATTGCAGCTTGGCCAATACCTCGAGAAAGACAGGCAGAAGAAATTTATGATAATCACAATAAATATGTACGTTCTGAATTACCAGAATCCTGGTCTGCTCGGTTGAATGTGCCAAATAAAAAAAACTTGGCACACAGCATGCCCGCGATTGCTGTTGGTATCAAAAGTCTTAGCGGTCAGGGAAAATTGCTCGCAGATGAGCCGTGTATTGTCAAAGCAGAGGCCGTAAGTGTATGGCGGGATATATACTGGTTATCAACGCCAAATAAAACGGAATGGAATGTTCCCGAGGATCATGTTTTTGTCTTAGGCGATTGCCCGGCTGCGAGTAGAGATAGTCGGCAATGGGGCTGTCTTCCTTGTGATGCAATTCAAGGAACGGTGTTGCGGGAACCGTTTTTCCAAGAGTTCCCTGCATGGTTGAGTCGCAACTAAATTGTCAGTGTGAAAAGAGTTTTTTGCAGGATACCACTAGCTTTTCTTGGGACACAATTGATTTGCTTCGTGAAGTACGCAGACTGATTCAGACTGCTGGATAAGACGGTTAATTGCATCTGGAGTTTCTGCGTGTCCAATATCGAGGTCTTCAACAAAGTCCTGGTCGAGTTGTGATAGAAGGACTAGGCGTCGATCCCCGAGGGCCTTTGCAAAAAGGGACGTGTGAAGTGCATCAAGTAGTAATGCAGTCTCTTCGGAATCCGATGCTTCACGAAGAAGCATCGGCAGGTCGACGCCGTGTCGCCAACGAGTGAAAATAATTCCTGGCTCTTCACGCATGTTACAAGCTATACATATTGTGCCATCGTGTGTTGTCACACGAGCAGCAGCCGCAACAGCCCGTGTAAATTCAGCAAATCTACAAGGTCGATCTGGGATTCCTGCGATTGATAGTGGCGATCGAGCAGGAATGGTTGGCCGCCATTTTTTCGCCTGTAATTTCGATTGTGTAATGGATGCAACTGGAAAACCAAATGCTGCTCCAGCCAATGTCTGGTGGCTTCCAGCCACAAGCCGTAAGGATGCAAGGATACCGAGTTGTGCTGTAATCTGCTCGGACTCATCCCGCCAATGATGAAGAGCTGATTGTCGCTTCTTCAGCAATGACTTTATAAATTTTTGGCATTGATTCTGTCGTGCAAAACTTGGCCAGAGTTCACCTTCTGGAGATCGTCCACGCAGGCTAGCGTCGTAGCCGAAACCTCCGATCGACAAGACAACATCAGCATCTACAAGCGTACGGGCTAAATGGAGTGGTTCACCAGCTTCATCAGCGGATAGATACGCTGTGTCACTATCATTTCGCGGATTAAAAAGTGTTGTAGATATATTTTGGATTTCAGTATCGGGTACTTCATCAGGCAGTGAAGATGTGTCAGATTCGAGCGTTGGTCGTGCGATGATACGCTGAACATCATCACGACTTACACCACCAGATTGCAAGATTTCAAGGATTACAGAATAAATGCTATCCGCGAGAAGCGTACCGCCGGGTAGATTTCCTGCCTGAGCGATGATTACTCGATCTCCTGGAACAACGTGTTCGGATAGCGGTGGGCCCGCAGCAGGTAGGAGGAGAGCATCCTTGATAACACTAATAACAGCATCGGCATCAACGCCTTCTGGGCCGCGTATTTCTGTAATCGCATCAGAAGAGATAGAATCGATCACGAGTGGATCGTCGCTACCGTAGTTCAAATCAACTTTCAAAATAGACTCGATATTGAGAAGTAGTTCAGTAATTGTGTAGAGGAAAAGTTAGCCGAATCGCCAAATAATTCTAGGTCATCACTCTGTCGTGGGAACAAAAGTGGTGCCGAGGTGCTGCTATCATGAGAAATTCATTGACCAAGAGAAATAACAGATATTTAAGGTGACAGAGATAGAATTCTGGTCTTGGGCCCAGTCGTTATGTCGGATGAATCTTACGGTTGGTATGAATTTGTCTATCGTTGTATTCGGTGTAAACGTTACTGAGTGACTTACTTGCGGTACCGCTTATCTTTCTCTGTTCTAACGTCGATAGCTTAAAGCGACGTTAGGAAATTGTCACAGGCCAGAGTTACTGTCGCACCTGATGAGAATAGGAAAAATTTCTCGGTTTTTTGCACGATATTTCAAGAGACATGGAGCTGTATCGATGAGCATCTTGCACCACCTACTATCAAAGACGGTACCACTTTATCTGCTACCAGTAGGTTTATTCCTCATTTTTACATTAGCCGCTCCTCTGCAAATTCATGCTGGTGAAGTCGTCATGAATACTGATGCGATAACGTTTGATGGGCGAGGCATATCTGAATCGGCATGTGATTGTGGAGGAAACTGTGGAGGAAATAGTCAGCCTCCATGGCACGGAAGTGTTGGAGGAAGGTGCTGTAATCGTCCTTGTTGTCCACCGCCGACTCTGTTTCATGCCGATCCATGTGCACAGTTGCGAGCGAAAGATGAGGCGAAGGCCCATTGTGTGAAATTGCCTCCAGCCTTTCCCCGATTAAATGGCTGGCGACATACGGGACGAATGCCATCTCCCAGGCCGATTGTAATGCCTCGATGCCACCATTGCGGAGCACCAATACCAATTGGCATGTAAGCCGTTGGTAAGAAAATGTTTTTGTTTTTCTACCCAAAGCAGAGTGGAACAAGCACTCGCACAGCTACTGCTCCCGCAAAATATCAAGTGCGATTCCTGTACGCACATCGACGAATGTTTCATCCAAAGGTATCTCGCGTAGAACCAAACTGAATTGCAGCTGCCAGGATTCCCTCGCGACCAACCGCTTGTGTTGATTGTCTTTGCTGATTCGCAAAATCTAGTCAACAATATCTGGCCAAGACGAGTCTTAAACCGAGAGCTGGACTCGGAGGCAGCAAGTAGAACGTTTCTCACTATTTTGCCAGTTGATCGAGTTCATGCAATTTGAATCGCACGCTCAAAATGTAGGGCTGGTCTCCCTTCGACCAATGACCATAGGTCGTAACAACGAACGTGTCATCCGGGAGAACCTCCACCCCAGGATAAGTCGTGTCGTATCCTTTTTTGTTGTCTTTCAGGCGTACGGAGTACTGTCCGTCGCCACCAGTTTCAAGGTCGTCCCAAGTCCCAACCCAACCGACCCAATCCCCTTCGAATGGTCGACTCTTTCGCTTTTCTGTGGGAGAGTTGCAACGAAAACTGATAAACAGACGACCGTCGGTTCCATACTTCCCCGTATGCCGATCTCCCGTCAGTGCCAACGGCAGTTCGCGTGGTTCAGACCACGTCTTTCCTTCATCCTCAGAGAAAATAATGTGAGAATTTTTACGCCGTGCATTTTCACGAAGGAGCACTGCTAACTTTTTTCCATCAGGCGAGCGAATACAACCCGGTTCGCAGAGATGGATATCGGAGGACCGATAAACGGATTCTGGAAATGACCAGGTCAGGCCACCATCAGTCGAAAATGTTTTATATAGATCAAACGTCCGCATTTTATTTTTTGCGGGCATTTTCGCGAAGAATCTTCCATCGTCGTGAAACATCGCCATGTAGTGCCCAGGGCCTGTGCTAAGTTCTTCAACGAAACCCATGACAACGATCCCGCCCCAATCTCCGACGGGCTTGAGTTCTCCCCAGCTTTCCCCATCGTCCTCTGTGAACGCTAATTTAGCTGGATTCAACCCAGACCACATGATGATCCTTTTCTTTCCGTCAGCATCAACGACTCGGTGGAGCGTTGGAACCTCCTTCGATGTCGACCAACTTGCAGGAGTCGGTAGCCGGTCACTCCAAGTCAGACCTCCATCATTACTCCGCTTATAGACAATTGACCCTCGTCCGTGACCTTTCGGGTAAACGCAGAGCATCGTCTTGCCATCTTCCAAAAGACAAGTCGTCGGATGCCCAAGATATTGCCCCGGCTCGTGATCCACGACTACCTGACGATAGGCCTGATCATCGAGATCAATGAGCTTTGGATAACCGTTGCCTGATTCTTGAGCAATGCCCACTGAATTGAAAAGAAAAACTAAGAGTAAGGCGAAGGCCAATTTGTTTGAGGTCGTTTTTATCATGCTGCTTTCGTTTTGTGCGCCATGGTGATTCTTTTTTATGATGCCTAAGAATAGTGAATCGCCATATTATTCCAAATCGATATTATTTATGGAACATCGATTAGATCAATAACCAAATTCGCATACTATAGTGTGCGAGGCACATCGTCATGATGGGTTTCTCAGCCGAACGTTTAAAGTGGTGGCACGGCGTTAGCCATTGCCACCACTGCCTTGTTCGGCTTTCGGCGTATCCAACTCCCGGCCTGTTCGCAAGTTCGGGGGATCAAAAAACGCGCTACCACAAAACCATCGGCATAAATGGCTATTTGATGGTCTCCACCTACTGGCCGGTCTCATACCTGACCTGTCTGGTGATGTTGCCTTCCTTGTCCCAGCGGGTATCAAGGCGGTGAATCCAAATAGCTTCTGGCAAAATGAAGGAGCTAATAAAACAAAGGCCAGTAAAACAAAGGCCAAAAAACTTCATTTGCAGGCGTAACACCAGCGACGACACATGCTGCAGCCGCAAGCAGCGCAGATGCTGGCAATGATAATGCCTCAGTAATCCACAAAGCCACTACACCTGCCAGAATTCAGGCGGGTGCAGTGGCTTCGTATGAGAGTTTCATGATGGTTAAAAACGTGCTGCCGTAACGGAGCTGGAGAGCACCAAGTTATTGAACAGCTGCTTGAGCAGCTGCCAGTCGAGCAACAGGTACCCGATACGGCGAGCAACTCACATAATCCAGACCAAGTTCGTGGCAGAAGTGGACGGAGTGCGGGTCACCGCCATGTTCACCACAGATACCAAGTTTAATCTTTGGACGACCTTCACGACCTTTTTCAACAGCAATCTTCATCAGTTGGCCAACACCAGTGATATCAATCGATGCAAAAGGGTTTGCTTTAAGAATTCCCTCGTCGGTGTACTTGTTAAGAAATGAACCCATGTCATCTCGGCTCATACCAAGAGTTGTTTGAGTGAGGTCATTTGTTCCGAACGAAAAGAATTCAGCTGTCTCAGCTATTTCATCGGCTGTGAGTGCTCCACGTGGGATTTCAATCATGGTACCAACAAGATACTTGATCTTCTGTCCTGTTTCTTTCTGCACTTGTGCCGCTGCTTCATGGATGACTGCTACTTGATTATCAAGCTCTTTCTTGAACCCGACTAATGGCACCATGATCTCTGGGCGTACTTGAATTCCTGATTTCTGCACTTTGCAGGCTGCTTCAAAAATTGCTCGAGCCTGCATGGCTGAGATTTCCGGGTAGCTGATCCCAAGGCGACAGCCACGATGTCCGAGCATGGGGTTAAATTCATGTAAGGACGCAACTCGCTTCGCAACGACTTCGGGGCTTATCTTAAGTTTTTTAGCCAAGTCTTCTTGTGATTTTTTATCATGTGGCACGAACTCGTGAAGAGGTGGGTCCAACAGCCGAATTGTTGCAGGACGTCCTTCAAGTGCCTTGAAGATTCCTTCAAAGTCTTCTCGTTGGAATGGAAGAAGTTTCTTCAATGCTGTACGACGGACATCTTCACTTTCAGCCAGAATCATTTCCCGCATGGCATCAATACGATCACCTTCGAAGAACATATGCTCGGTTCGAGTCAGGCCGATCCCCTCTGCACCAAAGGCAATTGCCTGGCGAACTTGTTCCGGCGTATCGGCATTGGTTCGTAAGCCAAGTTTTCGATGCTTGTCTGCAAGCTTCATGATGAAGTCGTAATACTGAAAGACCTTTGACTGCTTCGGCTTCATTGTCTTGCTGACCAGAACTTGTTTGAGTTCACTGTCTGCAGTTTCTATGTTGCCAGCAAACACCTCGCCATTGCTTCCGTTAATTGAAACCGCGTCACCTTCTTTAAGTGTTTTACCAGCGCAGGTCAGTGTTCCCTTACCGTAATCAATGACGATTTCCCCGGCACCAGCGACACAAACCTTGCCCATTTGTCTGGCAACTAAAGCCGCATGGCTGGAAACACCACCTCGGCTTGTCAGAATTCCTTCTGCGGCAATCATACCGCGAAGATCTTCAGGACTTGTTTCAACGCGTGCAAGAACAACACGTTCTCCAGCCTCAGCCAACTCTTCTGCTTTTGCTGCAGTAAAGACGAGTTGACCAGCTGCAGCACCTGGGCCTGCAGGAAGTCCGGTAGTCAGTAAACGACCTTCTTTCTTTGCCGCAGCGTACGATTTAAGGTCAAAAATTGGTGCAAGGAGTTGAGACAATGCATCAGGATCAGCTGACTTCAGGGCATGCGTCGGCTTCATGAGCTTTTGCTTCACCATGTCATGTGCAATTTTCACGTAAGCAAGAGCTGTTCGCTTGCCGTTACGAGTCTGAAGCATGTACAGCTTTTTCTTCTCAATGGTGAATTCAAAGTCCTGAACATCACCAAACTTTTTCTCAAGTCTTTCACGAACCTTTACAAGCTGCTTGTAGGTATCTTTGAAGACGGTGTCTTTGGCCATGGCCGTCATTGGAAGTGGGGTGCGAACACCGGCAACGACATCTTCACCTTGTGCATTTACAAGGTATTCACCGTAAAAAATATCTTCGCCTGTTGCAGGGTCGCGAGTGAAGGCAACACCCGTTGCACAGTCATCACCCATATTACCGAACACCATTGTTTGCACGTTAACCGCAGTGCCCCACTCATCTGGAATTTTGTATTTTCGTCGATAGATAATGGCTCGCTCATTCATCCAACTACCGAATACAGATCCAATGGCACCAATAAGTTGCTTAAAAGGATCTTGTGGGAAGTTTTTCCCCGTTCGATCTTTGATGAGACGAAAATAACGCTTGATTAGTTCTCGGAGTGCTTCCTCTGAAAGATCAGTATCGTTTTCAATACCAAGTTGATGTTTCAGCCCATCCATAACTTCATCAAAAGGCTCATCTTCATTTTCATGACGCTTTTGCACACCCATGACAACATCACCATACATCTGGATGAATCGTCGATATGAGTCATAGGCAAAACGTGGATTGCCGGTTGCTTCGGCAAGGCCAAGAACAGTTTCGTCATTAAGCCCCAGATTTAGAATGGTGTCCATCATGCCAGGCATGCTGTCGCGTGCACCAGAGCGAACGCTTAAAAGCAATGCATTTGAAGGGTCACCAAATTTTTTCTTTGTCTCTTTTTCAATTGCTTTCAGGTTACGAAGAATCTGGTCTTCAAGACCGGCAGGAAACTTTTTCTGATTTGCGTAGTAGTCAATACACGTCTGTGTTGTGATGGTAAATCCTGGGGGCACTGGCAGCCCGATTTTTACCATCTGAGCCAGGTTCGCACCTTTGCCGCCAAGGAGATCTCGCATGGTTCCATCGCCATCACACTTTGACTTACCAAAGTAGTAAATCATCCGACCAGCTTTCGTGGCTTTTACAGCTTTGCGAGCGACCTTCTTCTTAGCAGTTTTTTTCTTAGCAAACTTCTTGGCCATCAGGGTGTGGAACCTTTCATGGTGAGGGATAGAGTAAGCCGAGCTTTGACTCAAATCGCATGGTTTCAATCAACCGAAAGAAAATCTACGATCAGAGCCCAGAGGCATCAACGAGTCACTCTTTACAGACATACACGCATATCAGGCTACGTTTTTAGCAGTTTTTGAGTGACGGAACTAGATGCAGGATAGACTCAAGCAACGGGAGCGAAAATAAGGCAGATTGACATCGTTAAAGCCTTTTTTGTCAAGCTTAATGCTGTGATTCAAAAAAAGTGTATCGAGGGATGTGGTCAGGGAGGAACGCCCCGTGATCTCTACAAATAAGTTGTGAAATATAGAGTCATTTTGGTCCGTATCCAATGCGAGGAGTTCCTTTTGCATCAAGAGTATGCGTCGTTTTTGTTGCCTTTAGAGCAATAACGTGCTATAGAACCATAAGTAATCCCGCTGATCGATCCATCTCAGGATCCGCACCTCTCTTTTCTCGGAAGTGGCGACGCAGGTATTCCCGATAAACTCTCCGGAGTTCAATGAAAGAAACCTTTGCTTATGTGGACGGCGGTACGAGGTTTTATCCTCACGGACAGTGTCGATCGGTTAATGGTTGCTCTGTGCAAGCGTAAATTAAGAAGAAATAGCTTCATACTTTGTTGTTGCATCAGCCTTCTGCTCGGTCACTGTTGCAGTACTGCGGCAACATGTCTCGCAGCACAGCCCGATACGCTGACATTTAATCACGATATACGACCGATTTTGTCGCGTCACTGCTTTGCATGCCATGGGCCTGATAGCGAAGATCGACAGGCTGGCTTACGACTTGATAGTAGCGAGGAGGCACTAAAAGAACTTGATAGTGGTATGCGGGCGATTATTCCTGGAAACCCAGGAGAGAGTGAATTAATTACTCGTGTCTTTGAAAAAGATCCCGATGTCATCATGCCACCACCAGAAAGTAATCATGTACTGACACATGATCAAAAAAAGATTCTCAGTGACTGGGTAGCCAGGGGAGCAGAATACCAGCCGCATTGGGCTTTCGTTCCTCCAGAAAGTCACCAGATTCCAAAAAGTGATGATAATCAATGGTGCTTTCATTGGATTGATTCTTTTATCAAAGCACGATTAGATAAAAAAGGAATTTCTCCAACGACTGATGCCGACCCAATTACTTTGGTTCGTCGACTGACGTTTGATCTCACCGGTCTACCGCCGACACAAGCAGAAATTGATGCGTATCTTTCGAATGATGCATCTGATCGATATGAGCAGCTTGTTGAAAAACTTCTTGTCTCTCCCCGACATGCAGAGCGTCTTGCGAGCTGGTGGCTTGATCTTGTTCGGTACGCAGACACGGTTGGATATCACGGTGATCAGACACACAGTGCATCACCCTATCGGGACTGGGTGATAGCAGCGTTCCAAAAGAATCTACATTTCAATCGATTTACTGAAATGCAAATTGCTGGCGATTTTGTCGATAAATACCCTGATGAACACCCAGAGGACCGCCTTCTTGCAGGTGCCTATAACCGTCTATTACAGACGACACATGAAGGTGGGCTGCAGGTAAAAGAATATCGAACGATCTATCAGGCCGACAGGATACGCAACCTTTCTGCAGTATGGCTTGGAGCAACGGTCGGCTGTGCACAGTGCCACGACCATAAATACGATCCATATACCAGTCGAGATTTCTATGCTCTCGGAGCTTTTTTTGCTGACATTGATGATGAGTCACATATGGGTGTTGCGGGTCGTGGAGGTGGAACAAACACACTCCCTACTGCTCGTGACCCAGAACAGGCTGTGGTTGGTCCCTTTGATCGCGAGCGAGCCTCTGCGCTTGATGAAACAATACAACACGCACGTGCAAGCCTCCCACCACTTCCGCAGCCAGCAGTAGAAGCAATCGCTCAAGAAGGGAGTGATAAAGAAAAAAAGGAAAATCAGTCGCAGTCTTCAGAAAAGACAAAACTGCCTGGTGTTGTCGAGCCACCAGAAATCCTTCAGGCCCGAAAGCATCTCAAAGCACTTGAATTGAAACGGAAAAATCTTGAGCGAAAGCTCATGATTACCAAACAACTTAAGACACCACGTGTTGTTCGAGTGTTGCATCGTGGAAACTGGATGGATGAATCTGGAGAGGTTGTGGAGCCTGCTGTCCCAAGCTTTCTCGGATCAGTTGGAGCGAGTAAGCGTGCAACTCGAGCAGATCTTGCCCACTGGTTAGTTGCACCGGTCGTCGAGGATGGTGTTGGAGAATTTACAGCGCGGGTGATTGCCAACAGGATATGGTCAATCTTTTTTGGTGCTGGCCTCTGTCGATCAGTAAATGATTTTGGTGGCCAAGGTGAACCGCCAGACTATCCAAAGCTTCTTGATCAGCTTGCTCTCGAGTTTTTTGAAAATGACTGGGATGTTCGGCATCTTATTCGATGCATTGTGATGAGTCACGCATATCGAATGTCATCTGATGTTGCACCGGATATTTTAAAAAGTGATCCTGAGAACAGGCTGTTGGCACGTCAAGGACGGTGGCGTTATCACGCTGAAGGCGTTCGAGATGCAGTTTTGCTAGCGAGTGGCTTACTTGTTGAAAGGCTTGGTGGACCGAGTGTGCGTCCATATCAGCCAGCAGGATATTACCGCCATCTAAATTTTCCACAACGGACATACAACCAAGACACTGATGACCGGCAATGGCGGCGAGGTCTGTATGTCCATTGGCAGCGGATGTTTCTCCACCCACAACTGCTTGCATTCGATGCGCCCACACGAGAAGAATGTACGGCTCAACGCTCGCGATCCAACACACCAAAGGCAGCGCTTGTCCTCCTGAATGACCCAACATTTATTGAGGCAGCAAGGAATCTTGCAGAACGAGTTTTGAATGAGAGTGAAAGCGACGACGACCGACTGACCGCACTGTGGCGGCATGCTGTTTCACGAAAACCAGATACTTCCGAGAGAAAGGTGCTGAAAAATCTTTTGCAGAACAGCAGGCAGGAATATCAGGAAAGCCCAGAATCGGCAGAAGAACTCCTTGCTGTGGGGATTTCATCAAGGGATGACACGCTTGATACCATTGAGCATGCAGCATGGACAGCAACTGCACGAGCAGTATTGAATCTTCGCGAAACAATTGGCCGGTACTAAAC
>ERZ1048686.2251-NODE-2251-length-13529-cov-6.118376_pt1 | contig 13529 bp, 10 predicted proteins | sample MGYA00383099_ERZ1048686 | MGnify/ENA primary metagenome ERZ1048686 (study PRJEB29581, sample SAMEA5548369) | metagenome | biome: marine; feature: coastal; material: water | depth 25 m | study: Short-term variability in the microbial, nano- and picoplankton... | reverse complement strand
ACTTTTTGGATTTAAGGTTTGGGAGCAAGAGAGACAAAACATTCTTCCCGAAACCATCACCTACGTGTCAGATTGGGTCAATATAGCCCTAGGAGGCATCGATTCTTACCAGGTTAAGTCGAGAGCCAGAGAGGTTTCTAGCCTTTCTCTCGCTGCTTTCGAGCAGCACGCATCTGGAGTAGCTTGTGTTGTCGCCGAGATAGAGGCTGAAACCGTCGATGGCCAGCGACAATATTTAAATACCGTCGACTTTTCTTCGACTCCAACAGACTCTGAGGAGCTGCGAGCGGTCTTGGTAAATTTGTATTCGCGCCTACACGGGCGCAGCGTGGCGGCGGAGTCTGATGACGTCGAGTTGCTGGTAGATTTGTTGCTCGAAGCACAGAAGGCCCACGAGTCAGCGACGAGCTGCTATCTTTGGGATGATCTTTCCTATGCAAAGCTAGCGGCCGATCTGGATGCGAGAGGGGTTCGCCAACCGGCCAACACGACATCTGTTGAACAAGCAAACACCTGGGCTTGGCGCCTAATAATCGATTACATGGTGGCTCACTATGATTACATCAATGAGTAAAACCATGGGTTTGACGCGGCGAAAATTCTTGGCCAGCACGGCAGCCCTAATCGCCTCAAGTCGAGTTGCATTGGTGCAAGGCTCTTCTCCGTATGATGGACCTTACCTGATGACGATTCATGCAGCCGGGGGATGGGATCTATCGCTCTTTTGTGACCCTAAGATAAATGTGCCCGGAGAGCTGCCGATTACCAACTGGTCTGAGGCTGGCGATACTCAGTCGGTGGGGAATATCTTATTTGCGCCGATCGCAAACAATGACGAAATGTTCCGAAAAATAGCCTCGGATTCGTTGGTGATAAATGGCGTCGACACTCAAACCAATGCGCACCAAACAGGCGAGCGCCACACGTGGACAGGCTCCGCAAGCGAGGGCCGCCCCACCCTGGCAGCCCTGTATGCGGCAGCGAAAGCTCCCAATGCGCCAATAGCATTAATCAACAACGGATATTTTGGTGCTGATCAGGGTCTTGTTCGCACAGCCAAAACCAACCCGGGTGGATTAAAAGATTTGGTGCGCCCCCGTAATAGCACTGAAGAAGCCTTGCTTGCGCAGTATAAATCTCGGGGGTTGGATGTCATGGCCGGGCAAGAGCGGTACAACGACACACTGGCTAACCGCCTGAATGCCTTTGAAAATGGGATGCAAGGCAGGACGTTGTTAAACACGCTGTACCACAACCTGCCAGATGAGATGCCTCAGTCCCAAGGCGTGTACAAGGGCGACAGTAATCTAAAAGCGCAGATACTCACTGGCCTAGTGGCTTTTAGTACCGGGACCACCGCAAGCGTTGAGTGCGGTGCAGGTGGTGACTGGGACACGCATTCAAGCGGTGAGTTCTCGCAAGTTCAAAACATTCAAGCTCTGAATGACGCGCTAATCTACCTTTGGGACATGGCTGACGAACTCGAAATCAGGGACAAATTGGTGGTTGTCGTGTCCTCTGATTTTGGCAGAACGCCCTACTACAACTCCTTTGGCGGCAAGGACCACTGGCCCATTAACTCCTACCTCATTATGCAGGGAAATGCTGACTGGGGCGGTCGCAGCGTAGGACAAACCGATGCCTTACAAAATGCCGAAAAAATTGACCCGTCGACTCTAAAAGTATCGAACTCAGGCTCGCTGATTTATCCAAAGCACGTTCATCATGCATTGCATCGCTATTTGGGCATTGATGACTTCGCCGCTCAAGTTGGGTACGGCTTTCAGCAAACGGAACAGTATGATTTCTTCAACCCAAATCTCATGACCTAGTTTTTCTCTGCGGCGTTACCGCTGCGCTGCTCTCAGAGCACTTGGCGAACCCTGGGGTTCGCACACCACGCAGCAACGCGCTGGGAAGTCGTCTTTCGTAATCGTGAGTGAAATAAAGCACCCTCAAGCCAATTGAAAGAGGTGCTGAACACCCACAGCAGCGGGACGCAGGCCAAGCAGCTTCAGCGCTGCATAACCTCCACAGCCAACAACATAGCTCGGGCCCTGTCCCAGAAAGATCAGACTGAAGACAAGTGTTCCAATATGTAGACCTAATCCGCTGGGTATGATCAGTTGGCTCCACAACAGTTTTGTAGGGGTTTACAGTTGTAGGGCAACATCTCCGCTACCCTCGGCTGAATTGCTACCCCGCGAAAGACCGCGTCTGCAACCGCAATGATAACTGCTATGCTGAACGCTGGTTTAAACATAGCTCTCAGAGGTTAAGCCCCGTGAAATTATTTTATTCCCCTTTTCATACGTTCATTCACAAGGTTCTCGTTACCATCCATGAAGCCGGTCTTTGGGATGAGGTCACCTTTGTGCCTACCTACCCTTTCAAAAACCGCGAGGGCGAGGACCAGGGCGATGCCTACTCAATCGCCGCACTAAACCCACTCAATAAAGTGCCAACCCTAGCGCTCGATAGCGGCCAAGTGGTGTATGGCAGTCAGGCCGTTGTTGAATGCATCGACAGCATGAGCCAATCTGGCAAGCACCTGTATCCCCCTGCAGGACCCGCTCGCTGGGACGCCATTACTCGCCTTGCTTTGGCAGACACCATGTTCGAGACCACGGTCATGCTGGTCATGGAAGGATGGAATCCCGAAGAAAATCAGCGCATCGAGTTTTTTGAGTGGATCTGGCCAAAAATTATTCGTGGCTGTGACTCCCTAGAAGCCGCCTGCAAGCAGGGCTTCGACGGCTTTGATATTGGCCAAGCGTCCATGCTTCACGCGATTAGTTATATGGATTTCAGAGTGAATTTCTATGACGCAAAAGATCCCCTGTATCCGGATTTTGATTGTTTCGATGGGCGCCCTAACCTGAAAGCCTGGTGGGAGGAATCTATCCAGCGGCCCTCGGTAACAAGCCACTACAATCGAGACTTTGAAGGCGATGACTCGGCAGCATTTTTGCAAAAGAATGTTCAGGAGGTACTGGCAGCTCAGGGTGTTAAAAAATGATCAAGCATTATTACTGGCCAACGCCCAACGGCCACAAAACTGCCATCATGCTCGAGGAAGTAGAACTCGAGTATGAGGTCTGCATCGTCAACATTTTGGAAGGCGATCAGTTCGATCCAGCGTTTATTGCGATCAGCCCCAACAACCGCATACCGGCCATTGTCGATACTGACGGCCCTCAGGGTGAGCCCTATACGGTGTTTGAATCGGGCGCCATTCTTATGTACCTGGCAGAAAAAACCGGCAAGTTGTGGCCACAAGATTCAGTGGAACGCTACGACGTTATTCAATGGCTGATGTTTCAGATGGGCAATGTGGGCCCTATGTTTGGCCAGAACGGGTATTTTCAGGGTTACTGTCCAGAGGATGTGCCGCTGGCCAAGGAACGCTATCACAATGTGTGCAAACAGCTGTACGGTGTTATGGACCGACGCTTGGGTGAATCGGAATATTTAGCGGGTTCGAATTACTCCATTGCCGACGTAGCCACCTTTCCGTGGGCGATGCCCAAGCAGCAGGAGATGCACCGTATCGATATTACGCAGTATCCCAACGTCAAGCGCTGGTCCGAGACCGTGGCGATGCGGCCCGCAGTACAACGCGGCATCGCGGTCATGGCTGAGGATATGAAAGTGGGCAACCCCACCGAAGAGACGTATAACAATATGTTTGGCGCTAAGCAGTTCAAGCAATAATTCGACCCTGAGCAACAAAAGTGAGGGAGTTGCCAGCCGCCCCCGCGCTATAGCGGTGAGCGCTTTTAAAAATTTATTGGCTTTGCCAGTTTGAATTTTAAGAAACAACCAATCGGCATAACGGTATAACAGTACAACAAGGTGGAACTGCGACAGCCTCCAGCCTAACAAAGCGACGCGGTAAGGCTCGGCAGAGCTTAACCGGTAGCGTCGAGCCACTTGGCAAACCGCTGGGTGCCGCCGTTAACTTTTACACAGCACAATATAGGTATTCATCATTAAAGAAAAAATGGAAGCCAATACACCGACCGAAATTGCCATAGGGCAAGTCGCTTGGCTGAAGGTCGTCGAGGTCAATCATCTGGGGGCGTTCGTAGACTGGGGTCTTAGCAAAGACCTGTTTATCCCTTTTGCTGAGCAGCATCACCCGTTGAAGCCGGGTAACCACACCATTGTGAAGGTCTACCTTGATAATCAGGGGCGACCTGCAGGCTCAACGCGCATTGATCACTGGATCGAGGACACGGCAACCGGCCTCAAGGTGGGTGAAAAGGTGTCTCTACTGGTTGCTGAACAAACCGAACTGGGGTTTAAGGCAATCATCAATCATCAGTATTGGGGTTTGCTTTACAGCAATGAGCTGTATCGGAGAATTCGCAGAGGGCAGGCACTCGACGGTTATATTCAACGTATTCGCGACGATGGAAAAATTGACCTATCGCTCAATCAGCCGGGCTTCAATAACTCAAAAATAGACGGCGTTGCGCAAAAAATAGTTTCTCAGTTAAACGAAAATTCAGGGTTTTTAGCCCTCACCGACAAGAGCCCTCCCCCTGCTATTTATGCGGCCTTTGGTGTGAGTAAAAAGGTCTTTAAGCAGGCGATTGGTTCGCTGTATAAGGCCCGAAAAATCACCATTGAAGCCGAGGGGATACGACTAGCGCCTGATAACACCTGAGTTCGTTGTGGCGGGTTACACGAGCCACATAGGCTTAGACTACTCGGTGAGGTTTTTTTCGAGCAGTGCAAAAAGATCCTGAACCGAGGAGCTTCCCTGCGTTTCACCCTTGGCATCAAACTGCCACAGCATGCCGTCGAGGTCGGGGTTGGCAAAATAGACAATGCCGTGACGAACCGGATCGGAAGATTTCTGACTCAAGACTCGGTGAACGACAGCACCCACGGTGCGCTCTGAGTGGGCCGTGACGAAATGCAATGCTTCACCGAAGTTGATGACCAAATGACCGGGAAGAACCGGTACATCCTCAAACTGACCGGCGACCTCAACTTGTAAGCCTGGGGTGGTGGCATCGAGGATCGTGACAAAGCCGTAGTCTGTGTGGGGGCGCAATCCCAAGTCTGGGTTACGGGTGTCGTAGTGAACGAAGTTCAGAAACGCGGTGCCCGCACCCGAGGCATAGCCTCCTGAGGCGCGGCTCCAAAGCGGCTCGGGAATACCCGACTGGTGAAACACTTCGCAAATAATAGCGACGCCAATGTCATCGAGTTGCCGGCCAAACCGGGCAATCGCTGCAGGATAGTGTTGATCCCAGTGATGGCGGCATAGCGCCAGCTTGGTTTGCTGGTTGTTCTCTAGGGCGATGAAACCCTCAAGGTCGCCATACTTGGGAATCTTGCGATAAGGGCTATCTGGGTCGAGTAGCCCGCAACCGAATTCGCGGGCGCTGTCGAGGTGCAAAGGGTCGGGAATCTTGAGGTAAAAGACGCCCAGGGCCCAGGCACGGCCGAGGTCCTCCTCGGTGGGGAACATCAGTCGCTGGCGCTCGGAAATTACGGCAATGGGGAGACCCTCATTCAGTAACATTGTGTGACCATCATCGAGGCTACAGCTGTAACCGCAGCTCTTATGGGCAACAAACTATTCCGCATAGGCTTTTCCTCTACTCGAAGCAAGGGAGTGATCGCTGTTAGTTTGGCACAGAAGGCACGAAGTGCTGTATCCCCCCAAGATCACACAATTGCAACTTTCGCGTTTTAGGTGGTTTTTACAAAGGCCAAAAAAGGGGTATTGTTTTGGCTCGAAAGCAAAAATATAAATAACAAAGAGGTCACTATGGTCTACGCAAATCCAGGCTCCGAAGGCGCCGTCGTTCAATTCAAACCCCAATATGAGAATTACATTGGTGGCCAATGGGTTGCCCCCGTCGACGGCAGCTATTTTGACAATGTCTCTCCCGTCAATGGTGAACCGTTCTGTAAAATCCCCCGATCGACCGAAGCCGATATCAACCTAGCTCTTGATGCAGCCCATAGCGCAAAAGATGCCTGGGGCGCCACCCCCGCGACCGACCGCTCCAACATTCTCCTGAAAATAGCTGATCGTATTGAAGCCAACCTTGAGATGCTTGCGGTGGCTGAGACCTGGGACAACGGCAAGGCCGTTCGCGAGACCCTCGCCGCAGACCTGCCCTTGTGTGTAGACCATTTCCGCTATTTTGCGGGCTGCATTCGCGCCCAGGAAGGCTCGATGGCAGAGATAGACCCCACAACAGTGTCCTACCACGTTTATGAACCCCTGGGTGTCGTGGGGCAAATCATCCCCTGGAACTTCCCTTTGCTAATGGCCTGCTGGAAGCTTGCACCAGCCCTAGCTGCGGGCAACTGCACGGTGATGAAACCGGCTGAACAAACCCCCGCCTCTATCTGCGTTCTAATGGAACTCATTGGTGACCTATTACCCCCGGGTGTGGTGAATATCGTCAATGGTTACGGCACCGAGGCTGGACAAGCCTTGGCGACCAGCACTCGTATTGCAAAGATTGCCTTTACGGGGTCCACCGCTATTGGCCATCACATTTTGCGCTGCGCCGCTGAAACAATGATTCCCTCTACCGTGGAGCTTGGCGGTAAGTCACCCAATATCTTTTTCGCCGATGTCATGGATCAGGGCGAAGACTTCATCAGCAAGGCTGTAGAGGGCTTGGTATTAGGCTTTTTGAATCAGGGCGAGGTTTGTACTTGCCCCTCACGAGCTCTGATCCATGAAGATATGTATGAGCCCTTCATGGAGATGGTGATCGAGCGCGCCAAAAAGATCACTCGAGGTAACCCCCTTGATGTCAACACAATGGTCGGCGCTCAAGCCTCTCGGGAACAGTTCGATAAAATCATGAGCTACTTACAAATAGGTCGTGAGGAAGGCGCTGAAATTCTCATTGGTGGCGATATTGAGCAGGTGGAAGGCCTTGGCGGCGGGTTTTACATTCAGCCTACATTCTTCAAGGGCGATAACAAGATGCGTGTGTTCCAAGAGGAAATTTTCGGCCCCGTTATTGGCATCACCACCTTCAAAACCGAGGAAGAAGCATTGGCTATTGCCAATGACACCGAATACGGCTTAGGCGCCGGCGTTTGGACCCGTGATACCAACAAGGCCTATCGCATGGCTCGGGGCATTCAAGCTGGGCGGATATGGATGAACTGTTACCACGCGTATCCATCCCACGCCGCCTTTGGGGGCTACAAAAAGTCGGGTATTGGCCGGGAGGGCCACAAGGTGACCCTTGACCACTACCAGCAAAAGAAAAATTTGCTCGTCAGCTATGGCGATAGCCCCTTAGGCTTCTTCTAAACCGGATGGAGGGGTCATCACTGAAGCGAAGATGACCGGCAATACAGCAACACCCTGAGGCGCTAGAACGCAATGTCGCCTAGATGCCCTCAGGGTAGTTCTGAATCACGAGTTATTTTTTGGATCGCGGTGCCCTATAGACCGCAAAAGCCTGACTTCGCTTTACATACTGCGTCGGGGTTTCTCACAGCGTCATACCTCGGGCTGCTATTAAGGCCTTATCGCCCCTAGTTCTTCAGCGCTGCAATCATCTGATCACGCATCACGAATTTTTGGATTTTTCCCGTGACTGTCATGGGGTACTCGGAGACAAAGCGCACGTGGCGAGGAACTTTAAAGTGCGTGATTTGATCGTTACAAAAAGCCTTGAGCTCATCTTCAGTCATTGACTGTCCCTCGTTGAGCTGCACCCAGGCACACACCTCTTCCCCCATTTTCTCGTGAGGGATGCCAAAAACCTGAACCTCTGAAATAGCAGGATGCTGATACAAAAACTCCTCAACCTCCCGGGGATAAATATTCTCACCACCACGAATAATCATGTCCTTGATGCGACCTACGATGCGCACGTAGCCCTCTTCATCCATGGTGGCCAAGTCACCGGAGTGCAGCCACCCCGCCTCGTCAATCGTCTCCGCTGTACGCTCGGGGTCGTTCCAATATTCACGCATTACCGAATAGCCCCGAGTGCAGATTTCGCCTTTTTCTCCGATGGGTACAACACGGTTAGTTTCATCAATAATTTTGATCTCTACCCAGGGCACCGCTCGGCCTACAGTTTCAGTGCGACGCTCCAAAGAATCGTTAGGGAGTGTCATATGGTTGAGGGGACTGACCTCTGTCTGGCCGTAGCCGATCAAGATATCCTCCATGTGCATTTCGGAAATCACGCGCTTCATCACCTCAACGGGGCAAGGGGCGCCCGCCATAATGCCCGTTCGCAGGGACGAGAGATCGAACTCGCCAAATCGAGGGTGATCGAGCTCGGTAATAAACATAGTGGGGACACCGTGTAATGCCGTGCAACCCTCGGCCTCCACCGTTTCTAATGTTGCAAGGGGGTCGAAGGCTTCGCCGGGGAACACCATGGCCGAGCCATGGGAGACACAGGCCAGCACCGCCAAAACCATACCAAAGCAGTGATACAACGGAACCGGAATACACAACCGATCCGTCTCGGTAAGCTGCATAGCCTCCCCCGACAGATAACCATTATTGAGAATATTGCAGTGGGTTAACGTGGCACCCTTTGGGTTGCCCGTGGTGCCACTGGTAAACTGGATGTTGATCGCGTCATCGGGTTTTAACTGACCTTGTAATGCCCGCAGCTGATGGCCTTCATCCGCTCCACCCAGCCCACAGACAGCTGCAAAATTGAGCATGCCGGCGGTCTCGGCGGTTCCCATTCGAATGACCGTTCTAAGGTGGGGTAACTTCTCAGCCTGAAGTACTCCGGGCTTTGAATTTGCAAGCTCGGGGGCCAGAGTGTTGAGCATGCCCAGATAGTCACTGGTTTTAAATTTTTCTGCGGTGATGACCACCTTGCACTCGACTTTGTTCAGGGCAAATTCAAGTTCATAAAGTCGATAGGCCGGATTAATACAAACCATAATGGCGCCAATCTTCGCCGTCGCCAGCTGAACCATGACCCACTCATAGCTGTTAGGGCCCCAGATACCCACGCGATCGCCGGGTGCCACCCCCAGCGCCAACAAACCTTTCGCTAATTGATCAACCTGTTCCTGCAGCTCGCGGTAAGTCCACCTTACGCTCTGGTGGCGGACGATAAGCGCATCTTTATCGGGGTATTGATCACAAATACGGTCGAAGTACACGCCAATCGTTTCATAAATGATTTGTGTCGTAGAGGCACCGCAGTAATAGCTTTGGTCGAGAGTTTTCATAACGGATATCTTTTTATTTTCGTTCGTTTTACATCAGAGGATCGTGCAAGAGCAAACATCGTCAACTGAAATCCAGCCAACATGCGGCCCAGCTAGCGTGACCTCAGACGCCTTTGATCTATGCAGGCACTATGGACCTATTTGCAAAGCCTAAACGCCTGAGCTCAATAGCACATAGAGGTATCGATCCGAGCCTATCGAACCCGACACCCAGCCTACTCCCTGCCGTCTAACTCGATAATTTCAAACGCGGAAGACGTACCACTAAACGGCGAACCCGTGGCATCAAAGCCAAAGTGTGAGAAACGGTACTCACCCGATGGCGTGTGCTGCGGCACCTCCCAGCTTAACTCGGCGACGTAAGCATTTGCTTCAAGCTGCCAGCGCACCCGGGTGCTCCAGTCGCCATCATCGGCAACCCGCTGCCAGCCCGCCGCAGTTTTCCGCTCCACCAGCAGATAGTTTTTCCCCTTGGGGAAATTTACCGTTGGGTTGGCCGACCAAAATCGCGCGGCAACCGTCTCTCCCAGACGATAACTCGCGGCGAGCGGTGCCAGTGCGTCTCCCAGCAACGAGCCATTAGGGAGCGAATTTTTGGACCCCTCCGGCAAAGGCAGACCAAGCGATTTGCCCCGCCAATCGTCGTAGGACACGCCAATTGCCAACGGCGCACCTGACTCCAACGCCGTCGCCAACTGACTCGCGACCTGCTGATAGGCGGGCAGGCTCCAGCGCCCATGTAAAGTATGACCGCCTTCGTATTGCTGCAGCCCATATTCCTCGGGGGTCGTTATGTACCCGGCATAGCCATTGGAGTAACCCGCCAGCACAATGTGCTTTGCCCAGTCGCCCAGCTCAGCCATAACGCTATCTCGCAGGCGTCTGCCCGCCATCGTCGTTACCTCAGCGGGTAAGGCAAGAATCACAAGCTGGCCAACTCGTGCCACGGTGATTGAGCGTATTTGAGATTGCAGCGGCGGCGTGCCGGTGCCAGTTTCCAGTAAAATGGCCTTGGGCCTCTGACAGGCTCTTACGGGTTCGGTCCACTCGGGGGCTCCGATGATGAGTTGAATCAACCAGTCCCGCCACACACTCTGCTCAGTCATCCCCTCTTTAAACAAAAAGTGCCCGCCGCCGTCTTCCGTAGAGCCCCCAGCAAAGGAATAGCCGTAGGCCGAGGGACAAGTGCGCTGTGTCCCCACTCCGGTAAATTTGTCATCGACGGCGTAATCACTTAGATCAACATACAGTCGGCGCGAATCGATCGGTCCCCCTAGCGCCTCGTCTGCCTCATCGAACAAGGTCTGCGCCACCACGAGCTGGCGCTGGCCCATAATTTGCGTGGTCTCTACGTCTGTTGCCCCTGGGCCAGTATTGTCGAGATTGGTATTGGGGGTGACATCTCCCGGGTCAGACTGGGCGAAAGCGGCCACGAAATCTTCAGCGGATGCATAGCGGGCGCCCTCGCGCTGCTCCATTTGCAGCGAGGCATAACCTTTATGGTCACCGGAAATAAGGCGGTTGTAATAATTCATCGCCGTGGGGTGAAGTGCGTACCAATTGATCATGCCCAGAGGCCCGTCATTACCCACAAACTTGAGCAAGGTCATGGCCGTGTTGGTATTTTCGCTGTAGCGATCACGCTCACGCTGGGGATTTTCCCGATAAGCGATCTCCGACCGATTGACTCCAGCGTCTGTCACACGGCCCGTATTGATAAAAATCTGGCCGGGCTGGAGATCCTCGTGGGCCTTTACGATTGAGGCGGTAATGCCACTAACAATCGCTTCAAAGTGCGCCGGATAGTGCCCCCCATCGAGACCGGTCTCGGTTCTGGACTGCCAATAGCCACTGGGCCCAGCATGGGTATGGGTGGCGCTGATAATCACGTTTTCCAAGGTATAGGTGCTGCCAAAGCGAAGCTGCAAACGCTCAACGACTTCCAGCGTCATATGGTGATCAATGCTTCCTATGTCGGCGCTGACAAACACCAGGCGCTGGTCGGGTTTCTGGGCCTGGGCCGCTATGAAGGCACGCGACCGCAGACGAATATGAACGCCCTCAGCAATCTGGTCGGGTCGACCAAAGCCCCATAGCGGCATGCCTACCTCTGGCCCGGTAATATCCACCATGCCACGACCGATCAAATAAGACGTTTGCGTCTCATCGTGATTTTGCCCAAACCCTTGCCCCGAATACACGAGCAAGCAAAGGAGCCAAACCCAAGCAAAGCTGTGCTGGTAAGCGCCGCGGGACCTTCCCATTGACCCCCGAATTAGCCTCATAAAACAATGCGGCCACTGTCCGAAACAATTTTTTGCCCGGTAACCCCCCCTGACATGCCATTGGCTACCACCGTAAACGTGTCAGGCAGAAAAGTTGCCGTCGATGGATTAAAGTTCATAGAGAACCTCGCCACCAATCACCGTCATAGTGACCTCTGTATCAAGCAGAGCGCCTTCATCGACGGTCATAATGTCTTGGGAAAGCACCGTCATGTCGGCAGCCTTGCCCACGCTAATAGACCCCAGAGTCTCCTCCATGAATACAGCGTAGGCATTCCACTGCGTCAGGCTAAGCAGCGCTTCTGGCCGCGTCATACGTTGATCAGCCTCGAAGCCTTCCGAGGGCAGGCCTGCTAGAGTTTTGCGGGTAACTGCCGCATAGAAATTCGCAATGGGGTTAATGGGCTCAACCGGCACATCGGTACCATTGGCAACATGCACGCCTGAATCGATCAATGACCGCCAAAGATAAGCGCCCTCGTCAATACGCTCAGGGCCCAATCGATCTATCGCCCAAGGTCGATCGGAACTCAAGTGAATGGTTTGAATGGACGCAATCACACCGAGGCGCGCAAAGCGCTCAATATCATCAGGGCGTAAATGTTGCGAGTGCTCAATGCGAAACCGGTGATCACCTCCCTCTGGCATGACCCGCTCAATGGTATCGAGCACCACGCTGTTCGCCCTGTCGCCAATGGCATGGGTATTGATTTGCCAGCCATTAACCCGGGAGCGCTCCATGAGCGTGGCCAACCGGTCGGCATCTGCTGTTTGCAAACCCACGGTGGTTGGGTCGTCAGAATAAGGCTCATGCAACCAAGCCGTTCTTGATCCCAAGGCGCCATCCATGACCACCTTGAAGGCATTGAGGGTTAAGCGGCTATCTTCTGAAGCTAAAACGGGGGCTGTATTAAGCCAGTGCTCGGTCAATTCTGGATCGCTGGCGCTGATCATGGAAAAAAGGCGAATCTTTAAACGCTGGTCCCCATCGACAATCTGCTGAGCTTCAACCTCGACAGCATCAATACCGGCATCATGGAAGCTGGTGATCCCCTGCTTAATCGCATGATCCTGAGCGGCTAGCAGCGCCCGGGTCGCTGACTCGGCGGTAAAAACCGTCAGGGGTGCTGCAAGAGCCATTGCAGTTTCATGCAAAATACCCGTTGGCATTCCCCGGGTATCTTTAACCACGACCCCGCCCTCCGGGGCAGTTGTGAGCTTGTTGATTCCCAAGACCGACATGGCCTTAGCATTAAGCATTAGAGTGTGACCGTTGGCGTGCTCCAGCACCACAGGGTGATTGGGACTGACTTCCGATAATCCACGATGGGTTGGAAAGCCATCGACAGTCAGTGACGGGGCTTTAGACCATTTACTTTGGTGCCACCCCCGGCCCAAGATGACTTCATTGTCTGGCGTCTTTGCTGTCGCTTGTGCCACCTGATCAACCATACCGGTGAAAGTTTTTGGCGTAGATAAATCAAGACTTATCAATGCTCGACCGAGTGAGGCAAAGTGACCATGGCCCTCAACAAAGCCGGGGTAGGCAATATCTGACCCCAAGTCTCTAATGCGACTCGCGTTGGGGGCATGAGCTAAGGCTTCTTCCTTACTGCCAACAAAACTGAATTTCCCCGCGTCTATCACCACCGCTTCAACCACCGGGTTGGTGTCCTCTGCGGTGTAAATTTTCCCCGTAATAATAATCGGCCCGGTTGATGCCAACGTTGTCCAGGGCACCAGTGTCAGTGTTGCGGCAACACCGACAATGAGACTTAATAAATTTGGCCGGATCGTTCGGGTCGACATAAAAATGCACTCACCAGTAAGGTTTAAATTCAAGCTCGCCTGTTGATCAGCGGCAACTTTGCTGATTCATACGATAGTACAGCAGCTTACCCGGGTTCGGCGTGGCCCTCACACCCCATTTAAGCTTCACACTTTGCATGCCGCATGTCACGTGACATGCGGCATTATGTCGATATACTAGAACCTGCTCAGTGTGCCCGTGCACCTGTAAAAACCAGACACCTT
>ERZ1048686.2247-NODE-2247-length-13539-cov-5.726639_pt1 | contig 13539 bp, 13 predicted proteins | sample MGYA00383099_ERZ1048686 | MGnify/ENA primary metagenome ERZ1048686 (study PRJEB29581, sample SAMEA5548369) | metagenome | biome: marine; feature: coastal; material: water | depth 25 m | study: Short-term variability in the microbial, nano- and picoplankton... | reverse complement strand
TTAAAAAATAAATACCTTTCCTTAAAAAAGGATTGATCTTTATTTGGGTTTCATTATTATAAAAATTTCGATAAACTAGCTTCCCTTGAACATCAATAATTTGAATGTCAATACCTTCTTCGTTAAGAGCCAAGTTTATGTTGAGTTCATTTATAATAGGATTTGGATAAACACTCATTATTATGGGGCCTGTAAAGCTTTCGTTAAAAATTAATTTTGGACGATGGTTAACAATCATATTACGCATTAATTCTATTTGTTTTATTGTAAAGGAGTTTTGACAATTGCCATCCGAATAATCCATGTAATTTTCTATCATGTCAGGTAAATCCACGCCATTAATGTAGTCATTACAGGTGTTTTTGGAGAGGTCACAATCGAAATTACTTGCCGCGATGCTATTTGGGGTATCATCGATATAATCATCCATACTGCAGTTGCCATCGCCCCATATGTGTCGAAGTCCCAAATAATGGCCTGTTTCGTGCACTAGAACTTTACCTGATTTGGTCTTGTTGTTGTATTCGCTATAGGGTGGAGGAAGTAAGTTTGAATTATTTGATCCCACATTAACGTAATGAATAAGAATTCCTTGACGAAATGGGGAAATCATATTGATCGTTTCATAGGGCCAGTTTTCGTGATAATATAATGGAGGTGTGGCTAATGCGAAATAAACCAATTCTTCAAAGTTTCCCATACTAGGTTCCAAAACCCTAAGATCTCCTATCCAAACATTTAAATATTCATCTTCATTCCATGAATTTGTTCCTCCCAGCACTGAATTTGAAAGCCTGAATAAATTATATAAAAGGCTGTCATTAACCCAATTCGTGATTTCTTCATTTTGACTTGAATTGTAAGGTAAAACTCCGCCAAAATATTTGACATCGGTATATGTTCTTGTAATCCCATTTGTAGAATTTCCGTTCGGGTCAATTGAGGCAAGTTCAAATTCTATTCTTGCGTCTCCAACTATATCCAGAAATTCAGATCTTAAATTGATTGTATCTACATTTTGTCTTCGAAATGCTTTGTTCAGAATTTCAAGCTGATTATGTATTACGGAGTCGGGCAAATTTTCTTCTTCTGAATTATAAACGACATGAAATACGATAGGAATTTTATAAATGTCAGACTTTAAATGATTGTTTCGATGACCCTTTTTAAGTGAGTTTTTTAATAATTCCTCTGATAACTCCAGAAATTGTGGATTTTGTTTATTTAAGAATTCCATAAAAGAGAAACTGGCACATGTTGGTTCTAGCGGTATGTCATTGTTGTAAGAAGTAGGTTGGTTTACATTAGTTTGGGCTATCCCTCTGGGAATGGAGCACCAAATAATGAATATTGTGAGTGTTATTGAATATAGAGTTTTAGTTTTCATTTTTCAGTCATCTAGTTTTTAAGAGTAGCAAATCAAACCAATATTTCAAGTGATTTGTTATATTTATTCGTGTTTGAAATATCTCATCTATTTGAGTAATAGCACGAAATTATTTCATCGATTATTATGCAGGCTTTTTTATATACAATAATGAAGCCACAAAAAATGAATATATGTGGAAAGTTGCTTTGATTTTAATTTTTACGCTAATTACAATTCCAGTTATTTGTTTTAATTATGACGAACCTCTTACATATTTGCAACAGGAGGCTCTCCATACATTGTTGTGGGTCTATGGATTAGCTACATTGTACTGTTTTATCGTAAGCACCTTAACAGATAATTATAGTCAGGTGGACAAGCTTTGGAGTATCATACCTATTCCTTATCTATGGATTATGGCAGATTACTCGGGATATGACAATCGTCTTGTTCTGATGGCTATTTTAGTCAGTGTTTTGGGAATTAGGTTGAGTTTGAATTTTGCGAGAAGAGGGGGATATTCACTTAAATTTTGGACCGGAGAAGAAGATTACCGTTGGTCTATTTTACGGAGTAAACCGGGGTTTGAACAAAAATGGAAATGGGTATTATTTAATTTGTTTTTCATCTCTTTTTATCAAATGGGATTGGTTCTATTGACAACCCTTCCAGCCCTAAGGGTTTTGGGAAATCATTCCGATATTGGTTTTTTTGATTTGTTTTTAGCACTGGTTATTCTCGGTCTGATATTTATCGAATATTTGGCGGATCAACAACAATACGATTATCAGTCAGTAAAATATGCTCAAATAAAGGAGGGTAAAATTGAGCCATATTATAAAATTGGTTTTGTTCATTCAGGTTTATGGGCCCACATGCGACATCCGAACTATATGGCAGAACAAGCAATTTGGATCGTTTTTTATTTCTATTCTGTTATCGCAACCGGTTATTGGATCAACTGGACCATTACAGGTGGTCTTTTATTGGTGCTATTGTTTAAAGGGAGTTCTGATTTTTCGGAGTCTATATCTGAAGAAAAATATCCTGATTACAAAAGATATCAAAAATCCGTAGGTAGGTTTTTACCTACAAAAGGAAAATTTTCCGTTACAGAAAAATGATTAACGTATAATAAAAATCAACTTAAATAATTTATGATTGAGGGACAGAATACCAGATTACAGTTTATATTGACCTTTATTATACAATTCATAGATAATAGCCGCCTCCATTTTTGAATCATCAAGACCTCTGTGTTCCTCGACTTTTGGCGTATCAGGAAATAGAATATCCCAGGCCTCTTGAGCTTTTGGCCATTTGTAGCCATAATTCCCTTCAATTTTAAAGTAATCGACACTTTCTTTCATTGGGCATTTGACTTGAGGACCTAAATCAAATCCATAATTTAAAAGAAATGCACTATCAAAATCTCTGTTCCAAGCTGTAATTTGACCTTTAAATGGATCCAGTAATGACTGGATTTCATCGAAATACTCGGATATGGGTAGCGCGTTTCTAATCTCTTCAATCTGCATAAAACCATTTTCAAATATCCATGCGTTTCTGTGCTTTGCGGTTAGTTTTGGATCTTTAAATACTTGGTCAAATAGAACCGTGATTTCACCAGAATCTAAATTTAACTTGACCATGCCTAATTCTAAAATTAGGTCTTCTTTCGGATTCAATCCTGTGGTTTCTATATCCAGAACAACAATTTCTCTAGGCATTCTTTAACTTTAAGTGACGTGCGATTTTGAAAATAATAAAAGTATTATTTTTTCTTCATATGTTAAGGTATTTAGCTTTAATTGCTCGATACTATAGAAATCAATGCATCCTGTTGTTTTATACGAGTAAAAACGACAATTTTGTATTTAAGAAATGATTAGTTCAGAAACGATGACTATGAGAGAGAATAAGGCTAAATTATATGAATCTGTTTATGTGCAGATGGAGGCTCTTCTTTCAATAAAGGACAACAAGGTTTCCAATATGGCCAATTTTACTGCCCTCCTTAAATCAAGCTTTGATTTCTTTTGGGTTGGCTTTTATATCATCGAATCGAATGAACTGGTTTTGGGACCATTTCAAGGACCTGTCGCATGCACCAGGATATCAAAAGGGAAAGGGGTTTGTGGAACCGCCTGGTCTGATCAAAGGTCGATAGTTGTAGCTGATGTACATGAATTCCCTGGTCATATTGCATGCAATCCGGCCTCAAAAAGTGAAATAGTAATCCCTCTCATGTACGATGGAGAAGTTATTGGCGTTTTAGATATTGACAGTACTGAATTGGATTGTTTTGATGAAGTAGATAAAGAATGGCTTGAAAAATTATGCACATGCTTGCTTTCCGTTATTTAATAATTATTGTACTCCTTACATCCGCTTGTGCTCAAGTTGGAAGTATTTCAGGTGGTTCAAAAGATGTAATTGCTCCACGAATCGAAGCTTGTAATCCTTGTGATGGTGATCTCAATGCTACAGTAGGGCAGATAGACATTGAATTTGATGAGTTTGTTAAGTTGCAAAACCCAACAGAAAACATCATCCTACTTCCTGCAAATGTTGAATACGAATATTCATTGAAAGGAAAAACACTGCAAATTGATTTTCAGGAAAAGCTAAAAGAAAACACAACATATTCTTTATACCTCAATGGAGCAATCAAGGACATTACTGAGGGAAATGACTCATTAATTCAAATTGCTTTTTCAACTGGGCCTGAAATTGATAAAAACAATGCTTATTTTATTGTTTCAGATGGATATACAGGAAAGTTAAATGAAAACGTTTTAATTGGTTTATATGATTCATTGACTCAGATTGAACCCACTTACTTTTCAAAATCTGATAAGGAGGGGTATTCAAGATTAAGGGCATTAAAAGAGGGTTCTTTTTTCTACGCTGCCTTTATTGATGAGAATAAAAATAGAATCAGGGAAAGAGATGAAATTCAATTTGCCAGTAAAACCCCCATTTATTTGGACTCAACTTTTTCTGATACATTAAATTTATCTATCACTATACCAAAAGTAGAATTGTTAAATATAGATTCGAAGTTTGTTACGCCATATATTCTGGAGCTTAGCATACCGAATTGGGTTTCTTTTGACTCCCTAAAATTTAAAGACCTTGATTTGGATGTATTGGATAGCTATAATTTTGAAGAAAACACCCGAAGATATATCGTTCCTGAATATTTAGAATCTATTGAAATAAATATTGACACGCTCAATAAAAAGGTTAGAAATGATGAGGATCTGAGTTTATTAGGCTTACTGAATCCCATTAAAAAGCTCGAGCTGTTTCCAGATGATTGTTGCATTGAGCTTGATTTTGAAGCTCCAATTTATTCATTAAATGGTAAGTTTAGCATGTTGAATCTTAACGACAGTAGCATGATTGAATTTGATTCAAGTCAAATAAGCTTTGATTTGAATCAATTAAAAATAGACCTCACGAATCAGTCCTTTTCTAAGGCAATGTTCAGGATTGATTCTGCAGCTGTTTCTACAATAAATGGCATAGTGAATGATAAGATGAATTTCGTAATTGATCGAAAAGTGGAGGAGGATTTAGGAATCATTACTGTAAGTGTTGATTCTGATTTGGAATCTTGGTTTATTGAATTATTTCAAAACAACACCTTGGTGTCGGCACAAACTGACTTTCATAAATCAGGTATTGTCTCATTTGTCAATTTGAAGCCGGGCAATTATGATATTAATATTGTGGAAGACAACAACAATAATAGTAGATGGGATCCTTTTAACCCCAAGGATTACACTGGTCCTGAAAAACGATTTATCTATAATCGAAAAATAAAAGTCAAGGCCAATTGGGAACACGAAGTTGATTTTAAAATCACGGAATAAGCACGAAGTCTTCGATTGAATTCCCTGCTAGAAAGTCCTTATGGCTCATTCTTCGTTTTCCTTCCATTTGAAAATCGATAACCAACAAATGGAAGTCTGAGCAAGGAAAAAGAATTCCATTTTCGGTTTCAATCAGCTTATTTGAGGAGTCCTCAGAAATGGGAATATCGGTCTTTTTGGAGTGGTAAATTTTAAATGAAACATTCTTGTTCTTTGCTAAATTCTTTAGAATACACCAAGCTCCAGGATAAGGAGAAAGACCTCTGATTTTATTGTATACGAGATCAAGGGTTTCTGACCAATTGAGCTGACAATCGTTTTTAAATATTTTAGGTGCCGCATTTAATGTTGATGACTCATCCAAAATTTGATTTTCCCGCTTTGTTTTACCTTCAACCAGTTCGTTAAGTGTTTCGGATATCAAATCGCTACCAATTGACATCAGTTCATCATGTAAATCACCGGCAGTCATCTCACTGTGTATTTCAGCTGATTTTCTTTTTATGATGTCTCCTGTATCTATTACTTCATTAATGTAGAAGGTTGTCACACCTGTTGTTTTTTCTCCATTCATGATGGCCCAATTGATTGGAGCAGCACCTCTGTAATCTGGCAAAAGAGAAGCATGCAGATTTATTGTACCCATAGGCGGGATTTTCCATACAACTGCAGGGAGCATTCGAAAAGCTACGACAATAAAAACATCGGCATTTAAATCCTTCATTTGATTGATAAATGAATCATCTTTTAAATTCAGGGGCTGAAAAATGCTTAATTCTTTCTCTTCTGCGTATATTTTAACATCACTTTTCCGTATTTGCTGTCCACGACCAGAAGGACGGTCAGGAGCAGTGACAATTCCAACGACTTGATGTTCACTATTGAAAATTCGGTCTAAAACCGTTACAGCAAATGTTGGGGTTCCCATAAATACAATACGGAGCTTTTTTGTCATAATTATATTTTTTTTGTTTTCCAGCTGGAATTTCTCAAATATAAAAAAGACATTATTCCAATGGTGCCGAAATATATATATTCAACCGTCCAAATCCAAAATATTTGAAAGTTAAGAACCCTAATAAAAAGCAAGCAAGCGGATAAATAGAGTATTATGGTTGTGATTTCAATGATGAGGGAATACATGGTGTTTCCGCTGCCAAGTATGGTTTGATAATAAACAGATATAATTCCATATAAAATGATTGATACTGAAATCAATCTTAATATTTCAGCACTCGTACGGATATAAATTTCTTCTGGATTAATGATACCGATAAGCGTTTCTGGATACAATATGGCCCCATGAAAAAAGAAGATCAGGAATCCCGTTGTAAGCAATTGAATTCTTTTTTGAATGATAGGGATTTCATTTTCTTTTTTTTCTCCGAGATACTGCGAGATATAAGTTTTTGTAGTACCGGCAAATCCCCAAACAGGAACAAAGGCAAGGAAATATATTGAACGGATATTTTGAGAAACTGTAAGCTCAAAAACACCTCTTTGTTCGAGCATAATAAAGAAAATTGTCCAAGTTCCAAGCGCAAGGCATCCTTGAAGCATAATTGGACTTGATATTTTTAGCAAATTCAATAATGATTTGGTTTTGAAGAACCTGAATCGAGATAGAACATGTTCTTTATCATATGTGAAAAAACAAAGCATGGTGAGCATCCCTAACAAATCCGCACAGACACTGGCTAAAGCAGCTCCTTCGACACCCATCTCTGGTAATCCAAAATGACCAAAAATGAAGCCGTAATCCAAGATAATATTTAATGATGCTGTTAATATTGCAGATATTAAGACGGGAAATGTCTTTCCCTTTGCTAGAAAATAGGCCTGCATCATCAGAAATAAACCAGAAGGAATAATTGCCATAGATCTAATCCCAATAAAATCTCCCTGAAGTGAGGCAATTTCTTGGTTTACAGAATAGGACTTAATCCAATCTGGGATGAAAAAAAACATGAGAATAAATAGTAGGACAGAAAGTATAAATTGAAAAACAAGTCCGGCACTAAACACCCGCCCCAATATGTTTTGCTTGTTTTCTCCAATCCTTCTGGCCATAATGATTTGAGCACCATCGCCAACACCTACAAGAAGCATATAAAATGTGATGTATATGAGTCCTGCATTTCCTACAGCATCAAATGCAACAGTTGAATATCGACTAATAAAGGAGGCATCCGTAATTAATACGATTGATTGAACAAACCCAGAAAACATCATGGGTAATGCAATCTTAAGAATGGTCGAATATTTATAATCTAAGCTCATAAAACAGAACGCAAAATTAAGAGAATTCTTTTCTTTAAATACAGTTGGTTTTCCCTTATGTATGTGGACAATTAAATCGGAAAAGTCGTTACACTTGCTTATTCTTAATTATTTTTGCTAAAAACATTATTTATTATGGCGAGCAAAAGAACTTTTAAAAGACACCTGAATGAAATGGTATTTGATATTGTTGAAGAATGCTTCTACCTGCAGTTGACAGATGAATCAAAAATGAAAGATACGGACAAGTTGATAGATGAAGCAGCAACTTTTCAGGACGAAGTTTTAAGCAGAGTCTATAAGAGTAAATCAAAAAAGGAATTCTCAGAAATATCTGTTCTTGTCAATGAAAAGGCTCAGTATTTTGTTGAAAAGCTGAACAAACTAAATAAATAACATGACTCATTTTTTTCAGCACAAGAAAACAATTGCTGGAATTATTGGCTTCATTTTTTTTATTTCTATTGCTTTTTGGGAAGAATCCTCTTTGGAAAACAGAGCCATCGGAATGTCCGTCTTGATGCTGTTTTTTTGGGTATTTGAGGTGGTGCCAATATATGTGACAGCTCTTATCCCGTTAGTGCTATGTACCCCTTTAGGATTATTGGACCCTGCGGAATTGGCCCTGGCCTATGGGAACAATAATGTTTATCTATTTCTAGGAGGTTTTATTTTGGCACTTGCTTTGGAAAAATGGGGAGTACATCATCAAATTGCATCCCGTATTTTATCTGTTATGGGCTCTTCAAAGTCCAAAATCCTTCTTGGCTTTGGATTAAGCTCTTATCTACTGAGTATGTGGATTTCAAATACTGCAACCACTCTTATGATGCTCCCCATGGCATTATCCATCATTCAAACTCAAAAAGAATCTGAATCGTCAAACAGGTTTTCATTGTTATTAATGCTTACCGTTGCCTATGCGGCAAGTGTAGGAGGGATGGCGACGCTTGTAGGTTCACCTCCCAATACGCAAATGGCAGGAACTTTATCAGCTTCTTTTGATATTCAAATTAGTTTTTGGCAATGGATGAAAATTGGTTTACCTGTGAGCCTTATTATTTTTACGGTGTTAAATATATTTTTTCAGATCATACTTGGCTCACAAAGAAATGATGAGGTGGTCATTAACCTAAATCAAAGCAAGTGGACCATTCCACAGAAAAGGGTTTTAATCATATTTGGTTTGGTTATTTTAATTTGGGTGACAAGGGGGTTAATCGTTGACTATTCAGGCATTTCATTCAAGGATTCAAGTGTTGCGATATTGGGTGCGATTATGTTGTTTATTATTCCATCTAAAGATTCGGATGAAAAACTACTAATATGGCATGATACCATTAAAATTCCTTGGGGTATTTTGGTCTTGTTTGGAGGAGGAATAGCACTTGCATCTTCTTTAGAAAAAAGTCATGTTTTGGAGCTGATTTTTCAAAGCGCGAATAGTATTTCTACTTGGGATTATTTTTATTTATTACTTCTAGTAATCTTCATTTCTATTTTCGCTACTGAACTTATGTCAAATTTGGCATTGGTTTCCGTTTTGGTTCCTATCATTGCAATGCTAGCAATGGGAATGGGGCTTTCAGCTCTGAGTCTATGTATTCCTCTTACTCTTGCGGCAAGCTGTGCTTTCATGATGCCGATTAGTACCCCGCCCAATGCCATTGTATTTTCGTCAGGGAAAATAAGCATAAAGCAGATGGCTGCATATGGGTTTTTTATGAATATCTTCTCTGTTCTGATTATATTAATGTACAGCTTTTTCTTTCTTTGACGCAAAAAAAAAGCGCCAAAAGGCGCTTTAAATATCAAATATTGTAAGACCTAGTTTTTGTCTTTTTTAGAACAACAAGATTTGTTCGTGCTGCTTGAAGCACAGGATTTTGATTTTGCTTCACAACATCCTTTCTTTTTCTTATTCTTCTTTCTTTTTTTCTTTTTCTTTTTATCGTCGTCTTTCAATTCGATGTTAGAATCGTTCGTGGCAGCATATGTATTTACTGCGTATGAGCCACTGAATACAATAAGGGCTAGTATTAAATATAGTTTTTTCATGGTTAAATAATTTTAGTAAATATAATGAAATCAATTTAGGAAGCCAATATTAGATAATCTAGATTGAACTTTGTCTCCAATTTTAACATCGATTTTAGTGTCAAGCGGAAGAAACAAATCAACTCTTGATCCAAATTTAATGAATCCGAGCTCTTCTCCTTTCACGATAGAAGTTCCTTGTTCGCCATAATAACAAATTCTTCGAGCGACTGCTCCAGCAATTTGACGAATCAAAATTTCACAACCTGAATCATCTTTCACTACCATGGTTGTTCGTTCATTTTCAGTACTGCTTTTGGGGTGCCAGGCCACTAAAAATTTTCCAGGATGGTATTTTTGGTATGTGATTTTCCCAGAAATAGGATAATAATTGGCATGTACATTTAGTGGAGACATGAAAATAGAAACCTGAATTCTTCGATCCTTGAAGTACTCTGTTTCGTCAGTCTCTTCGATCACAACAACCTTACCATCTGCCGGACATACGATTTCATTTTTTTCATACATTTTATTTCTATTTGGAATCCTAAAGAATTGGATTATAAGAATTAGAATGAATAGGGTAAGTCCAACAATAATAGAGGATAAAACAGGTGAATTATTGAACAGAAAAACCACATTTAAAATAATGCATAATGCTGCAATAAAAAGTCCGCCTATAATAATTTTAATTCCTTCTTTATGTAATGTCATTTTTTATAAAACTTAATTCCTACTTAAGTAAAAAAGATATACCAAATATAGAAAAATGGAATGGCAAAAAACATTGCATCGAAACGATCAAGGATTCCGCCATGTCCTGGAATAATGTTTCCAGTATCTTTTACCTTATTTTTTCTTTTCAATGAAGATTCAAATAAATCTCCCATAACTGCGGTGGGAGACACTATCATCGCTGCAATTATCCAAAAGGAATGGCCTTTGAAAAAATAAAAATCAACAAGATACCCCACTAAAATTGTAATCAAAAACCCACCGAAAAATCCTTCCCAGGTTTTATTTGGAGAGATCCTTTCAATTAGCTTGTGTTTGCCAAACAAATTGCCACATACATAGGCAAATGTGTCATTGGTCCAAACCAATAAGAAAACACCAAGAATAATCGGAAAGCTTCCATTATCTTCCAAATGAATAACTGTGCCTAAGAAAAGTGGAACAACAATATAACCAATACCCATCGCAATAAGAGTGGTGTTTGATGTGAATTCCTTTGGTTTAAAAATGAGCTGGATGAGCCCAATTAAACCCATTAAAATAAGAATATGTATTCCGGAATGCAAGAACGGATTGATGTCCTGTTGTTCGTTTAGCCAGGGATAAATCAACACAATAAAACCTAAGACACCCATGATGGCGGTGAAAATCGCAGGGTAATTAAATTTTTCTTTTGATGAAAATAGGAGATGAAATTCGTAGAGTCCGATACCTGAAATTAAGCCAAATAATGCGAGAGAAAACCCGTTGTCTCCGAGAAGACAAAATACAACAAGTGAAACAAAAACGATTCCACTTATACTACGCGTTAGGAGTGTCTTCATGATTTTCTATGAGGTCAATCGCTTTTTGTTTGTCTTCTTCCAAAACGTATATTTCAAATTTCCCAAAGGCGTTGTACATGGAGTCCATTGTACTATTAATTTGAAAAGGAATTTCGTTCATCGATAATATGGATTGACAAAGCTGAAAATACATACGGTCAGTCGTATTAAGGACTAGTACTTTATTCATCTGATCCTTCCTTTTTTTCTTTAGTATCATCAGATTTGAATTCTGGAGGGTTTTTCAAATCTTCCTTTTTCGAAATCGCTGATTTCGATTCCTCAGTTGTTTTCGAAGTTTCTGTTTTTACTTCTGACACTTCTTTTTTTGGTTCAGAATCTTTTTCTTTTACCTCAGCAACTTCTGCTTCAACTTCTTCTGATTTGTCCCAAATTCTTTTTCCAAAAATGGCAACTAAATCTTCTTTGAAGATTACTTCAGAGGACAGAAGTTTTTCTGCAAGCTCTGTGAGTTTGTCTTTGTTCTCAGCCAATAACTTTAATGCTCTTTGGTATTGAGCTTCAATCATTTTACTTACCTCTTCATCAATAATTCGAGCCCGATCATCAGAGTATGGTTTTGTAAACATGTCTTGACCTCTAGAATCGTAATAAGAAATATTACCAATTTTATCGTTGAGGCCATATATGGAAACCATTGCATAGGCTTGTTTGGTAACCTTTTCCAAATCGCTTAGAGCTCCTGTACTGATCTTATTGAAAATAAGTTGCTCCGCAGCCCTTCCTCCTAAAGCGGAGCACATTTCATCTAAAATCTGTTCAGTTGTCGTAATACTACGTTCTTCTGGTAAATACCAGGCAGCACCCAAGGATTGTCCTCTTGGCACTATGGTTACTTTTACTAAAGGATGCGCATGTTCTAAAAGCCACGATATTGTTGCATGACCAGCTTCGTGAAAGGCAATGGCCTTTTTCTCGCTTGGTGTAATGATCTTATTCTTTTTCTCTAAACCGCCAATAATTCTATCCACAGCATCCAGGAAGTCTTGTTTTTGAACTTTTTTCTTGTCTTTACGTGCTGCTATTAAGGCTGCTTCATTACACAAGTTCGCAATATCTGCACCAGAAAACCCTGGTGTTTGTTTGGCCAAGAAACTCACATCAAGATTTTTTTCAAGTTTTAAAGGTTTTAAATGCACTTCGAAAATCTCTTGTCTTTCATTTAGGTCAGGCATATCCACATAAATCTGACGGTCAAATCGCCCCGCTCTCATTAAGGCGCCATCTAAAACATCTGCTCTATTCGTCGCTGCTAAAATGATTACTCCAGAGTTTGTGCCAAATCCATCCATCTCCGTAAGCAGCTGATTTAGTGTATTCTCTCTTTCGTCGTTTGAATTGAATCCGTTGTTCTTGCCACGAGCTCGTCCAATCGCATCTATTTCATCTATAAAAATTATTGCAGGAGCTTTTTCTTTTGCTTGTTTGAACAGGTCTCTTACTCGAGAAGCACCAACACCCACGAACATCTCAACAAAATCAGAACCTGACAATGAAAAGAAAGGAACCTTAGCTTCACCGGCAACGGCCTTTGCTAAAAGAGTCTTTCCGGTCCCAGGAGGCCCTACTAGCAGTGCACCTTTAGGGATTTTTGCTCCCAGTTCAGTATATTTAGAAGGATTTTTCAAGAACTCTACAATTTCTACGATTTCTTCTTTCGCCCCTTCTAGTCCTGCCACGTCAGAAAATGTAACATTGGTTGTTTTTCCATTCTCATACAATTTGGCTTTTGATTTTCCAATATTGAAAATTTGCCCACTACCTCCACCAGCTCCGCCGGACATTCTTCTCATTACGAAAATCCATATGGCGATAATAATTACAAAAGGCAATAAGTAGCTTAGTATAGTTCCAAAATAATCAGTGCGTTTATCATACTTCACTTTTATCTTTTGTTTCTCTAAGTTTTCCGCGAGTAGTGTTGGATCAAGATCTTCAATTACAAATAGAATTTTTGTTTTGTCTTTTTCTTCAGATTTATTAATTGCCTTTTTCATGTCAGCAAATTGAGCATCCTTTGAATTCAAAACAGAATCAACACCAACTTTATTCAAATGGAATTCTGCATATGGTGAATTTTCTCTATTAATTATTGTAACCTGACCTACACCGCTAGTCGTTGTATCGGTGTTGGTTATGTCTGCGATTGTCAACAATTGGGTTGTTTCGACATTTGTTTGTTCGGTCTGACCCATGTATAGTTGGAAAGCGATTAATCCAACACCAAGAAGGGCGTATACCCAGTATATTGAGAAATTATTTTTTTTCTTTGCCATTGTTTATTTTTTAAGAAAGGATATTTGTTCTGTCTGTTTCTGTCCAAAGTTCTTCAATATCGTATAAGCCTCTTGATTCTTTTTATCAGTCGTACCCTTTATCATTGATGTAATCT
>ERZ1048686.2246-NODE-2246-length-13549-cov-4.954424_pt1 | contig 13549 bp, 10 predicted proteins | sample MGYA00383099_ERZ1048686 | MGnify/ENA primary metagenome ERZ1048686 (study PRJEB29581, sample SAMEA5548369) | metagenome | biome: marine; feature: coastal; material: water | depth 25 m | study: Short-term variability in the microbial, nano- and picoplankton... | reverse complement strand
GCTAGTAAGTAATGTAATTACCGAAAAAAAAGGGAAAAAACCTAGTTTTAAAAAATCAGCTTTAGTGCGTGTTCCAATTAGGCTTGGAGCAGATTCTTTTATCAAAGGGAAAATTTCTGAAGAGAATAAAATTAGAATGATAAAAGCAATGGACGCATTTAAATTGTTAATGGATGTACATGGTGTAAAAAAACATTATGCTTGTGCAACTTCAGCAATGCGAGAAGCTTCAAACTGTGAAGAAGTAGTTCAAGAAATTTTAGAAAAAACTTCAATAAAAATCAATATAATTGATGGAAAAAAAGAGGCAGCGATAATATTTTCAACCGATATTAACGACACTATAGATAAAGAAAAATCTTATTTATATGTTGATGTTGGTGGCGGCAGTACTGAATTTACCATATTTTCAAAAGGAAAAATTATTGCTTCAAAATCTTTTAAAATTGGAACTGTGAGACTTTTAAATTATAGTAAATCAGAAGCAAAAGAAATTTGGAATGAAATTGAAAAATGGATTAAAGTAAACACTGAAAATTTAAAAAAATTATTATTAATTGGATCAGGAGGAAATATTAATAAAATTTTTAAACTCTCAGGCAGACAAGAAGGTAAACCACTTTCGTTAATTTTTATGAAGGCTCATTTATCTTTTTTAAAACAAATGACCTATGAACAACGTATTTCAGAAATAGGTTTAAACCCGGATCGCGCTGATGTTATTATTCCTGCTACAAAAATATACTTAAATGCTATGAAATGGAGCGGCGCTAATAAAATATTTGTTCCTAAAATTGGTTTGGCAGACGGCATTATTAAAAGTCTTTACAACAACAATATTTAGTTTTTCACAAATTCCTCAACCAATTTACCTACAATTTTCTCCGACTTTTTTGCTACTTCTTGCACTTCTTCGTGCGAGACAGCTTCAACTATACCTTCAACACCTAGGTCGGTAATAACTGAAACTCCAAAACAAATCATTCCCATATGCTTTGCAACAATTACTTCAGGTACTGTAGACATTCCAACAGCATCGGCTCCTAAAATTTTCACCATTTTGTATTCTGCTGGCGTTTCAAATGTTGGTCCTTGTAAAGCTAAATATATCCCTTTATGAACTTTCACCTCCTGTTTTTCTGCTATTAATTCCATCTCAGCTATCATTTGCTTACTATATGGCTCGTGCATATCAACAAAACGTGGACCAAATCGTTCATCATTTTTACCGTGAAGTGGATGCTCAGGCATCATATTTATATGATCGGTAATTAACATAATATCTCCAACTTTAAATTTTGGATTTACACCTCCAGAAGCATTAGAAACAATCAATTTCTCAACACCTAAATATTTCATCACACGCACTGGAAACACTGTTTGCTGCATTGTCCAACCTTCGTAATAATGAAAGCGACCACGCATTGCAATCACCTTTTTATTTCCAATTTTTCCAAAAATTAATTCTCCTGAGTGACCTTCAACCGTTGAAACTGGAAAATTTGGTATTTTTTCATAAGGAATTACCAGGTCAGCTTCAATTTTTTCGACTAAATTTCCTAAACCTGTACCTAAAATAATTCCGTAATCAGGCGCTGTTATTCCTTTATTTTTTAAATAACTAGCTGTTTCTTGAACTTGTTCCCACATATTCTAAAATTTGATTGTCAAAATCTTTTTTATGATTAATAAATTTTGTTTTTATAGGCAAATAATGCAAATTTTTAAACTTTTCAAAAATACGTACATAATCTTTCTCTGTCGTTAAAATTATCTTATTTTTTGATATTAACTTACCGAATTTCAATTCAATTTCGGCGATATCACCATCAGTAAAAAAGTAATGATCAGGAAATTCAAGATGCTCAAACTTCACTTTCTTATCTTGCAAAAATTGAGTTAAAGGCACAGGATTTGCAATTCCAGTAATTAACAACACTTCATAACTTTTTAAATCCTCAACCAATAATTCACTACTCCCTTTTAATTTAGCATCATATTCAATACATGTAAAAAATACTGTTTGATTATGTTTTGGCTTCAATTTTTGAATAATATTCAATTGCGCATCTTCACTTAAATTATTTGGGCATTTAGTAACAAGTATTACCTGAGCTCTTTTTGCACTAGAAACCTGCTCGCGTAAATTACCTGTTGGCAACATTTTATCATCAATATATAAATTATTATATGATGTTAATAAAATATTAAAGCCACCTTCAACTTTTCTGTGCTGATATGCGTCATCTAATAATATTACTTCAGGTTTTTCCTCCAAACGGCTTAACTCCTCAATTCCGTTAACTCTGTCAGCATCAACAGCAACTTTAATAGTTGAAAATTTTTGATAATATTGATACGGTTCGTCTCCAATTATTTCAGCATTCACAGTTTCATTTGCCAACACAAAACCTTTACTTTTTCTTTTATAACCCCTACTTAAAACAGCCACTTCAAAGCTAGCTCTCAACAAACGAATCAAATACTCAATTTGAGGTGTTTTCCCAGTTCCCCCAACACTTAAATTCCCAACAACAATTGTTGACATCTCAAATTTGGTTGATTTAAAAATTTGCTTATTGTACAAATAATTTCTTACTTTTATTATTGCACCATAAATGATCGAAACAGGATATAATATTTTTCGTAATGTTTTCACCATTTGCGAAATTACAAATTAATACTAATTTTTAAGTATAGATACTGTTACTTTATCTGATTAAATTATATTTGTAAAGAATAGTTACGTATGAAAGTAAAAGATATTACAAATTGTATTGAAGAAATCGCACCTTTAAATTATGCCGAAGGTTTTGATAATGTTGGATTATTAGTTGGTAATTATCAAACCCAAGTTACTGGAGTTTTAGTTGTATTAGATACTCTTGAAAACATTGTGGATGAAGCCATTAATAAAAAATGTAACCTAATTGTAAGTTTTCATCCTATTATATTCTCAGGTTTAAAAAAGTTAAATGGCAACACTTATGTAGAACGTGTTGTTTTAAAAGCAATAAAAAACGACATCGCTATTTACGCAATGCATACCGCTTTGGACAATTCATTTCAAGGTGTAAATTCAAAAATTTGTGAAGTATTAAACCTAAAAAACAAGCAAGTTTTAATTCCACAAAAAAATACCATTAAAAAATTAACAACCTATATTCCTATAGATTTTTCTGAAAAAGTTCGAAATTCAATTTTCAAAGCTGGAGCTGGCACAATTGGAAATTATGATAATTGCAGCTTCAATGCAGAAGGGAAAGGAACTTATAGAGGTAATGAAGATTCAAACCCTACTATGGGAAAAAAAGGAGAACTTCATTCAGAAAAAGAGGAATTAATTAGTGTAATTTTTGAAAAACATAAAGAAAAAAATATTCTTAAATCCTTGTTTGATGCTCATCCCTATGAGGAAGTAGCTTATGAAATTGTATCATTAGATAATACAAATCAAGAAATTGGTATGGGAATGATAGGTGAATTAGAAACTCCTACAAATGAAGTTGATTTTCTCCAATATGTAAAAACAACAATGAATGCCAATGGAATCAGACATTCAAAATTATTAGGAAAACCCATTAAAAAAGTTGCTGTTTTAGGAGGTTCGGGAAGTTTTGCCATTGAAAAGGCCATTGCTGCTGGTGCTGACATGTATATTACCGCCGATGTAAAATATCATGAGTTTTACAAGGCTGAAAATAAATTAGTTATTGCTGATATTGGTCATTATGAAAGTGAACAATTCACAAAAAACCTTTTAGTTGAGATTCTTACAAAAAAATTTCATAATTTTGCAATCATTTTATCACAAAAAAACACAAATCCAATTTATTACATTTAATATGGCTAAAAATAAAGAAGTTACGGTTGAAGAAAAATTAAGAGCACTGTACGATTTACAATTAATTGATTCAAGAATTGACGAGATTAAAAGTGTAAGAGGTGAATTGCCTTTAGAGATTGAAGATTTAGAAGATGAGATAGTTGGTTTAAATAAAAGGCTTTCTAACTTAAACGATGATGTAACTGGATTAAAGAATGATATTTCAGCAAAAAAAATAGTTATTGAAGAAGCAAATTCTTTAATGAAAAAATACGCTGAACAACAAAAAAATGTTAGAAATAACAGAGAATTTAATTCTTTATCAAAAGAAGTTGAATATCAAGAATTGGAAATTCAGTTAGCTGAAAAAAGAATCAACGAATTCAAAGCGAAGATTGAGCAAAAAAGCGAAGTAATTGCTGCAACAAAAGAAATTATAAAAAAACAAGAAGATCTTTTAAAACATAAATCAGCCGAATTGAATGATATTATGGAAGAAACAGTAAAAGAAGAAACTTTACTATCAACTAAATCTAAAGAATATGGTAAGTTAATAGATGATCATCTATTAAAAGCTTATGATAGAATTAGATCTTCTGTTAAAAATGGTTTAGCAGTAGTTTCTATCCAAAGAGGTGCTTCTGGAGGTTCATTCTTCACAATTCCACCGCAAAAACAAGTGGAAATAGCAAGCAGAAAAAAAATTATTACTGATGAATACAGTGGTCGAATTTTAGTTGACGGTGCTTTAGCTGAAGAAGAAAAAGAAAAAATTGACAATCTGTTAAAATAACCGTTTTATCAAGTTTCAAAAAAATAAAGGCTTCCAATTGGAAGCCTTTATTTTTTTATAGCTTTAATAGAGTAAAGAAGTGGGAACATACCATTATCTTTTTCAAACACATACATGCCATTAGTAGTTTTTTTCATATTTGGCAAACAGTTGTATGGCGATTCATTAAACTCATGTAAAAATTCAATATGTAGTCCTGCATTTGATAAAGCAGTAACAACTTCACCCAAACCGTGATTCCATCCATATTCTTTACTAATAATCTCTGCTTCATTATTAGTATAAGTTCCCTTATATTCTTCGTAGATAGCTTCCGTTTTTAAATAAGGGTACATCATTTTTGGGGGCTCCTGCAAATAATCAAACATCCAAACAATAGGATGAAATTCAACCATATAAAAAACACCACCTTTTTTTAATTTGTCGGCAATAATTTTTCCCCAAGTAACCAAATCGGGCAACCATCCAACAACACCATATGAAGTAAAAACAATATCAAACTTTGCTGGAACATTTTTTGGAACATCGTATAAATTACTCTCAATAAAAGTTGCATTTAAATTTAATGCTTCATTTATTTCTTTTGCTTTTTTTATTCCTTCATTTGATAGGTCAATTCCTGTACAAGTAGCACCCAGCCTACTCCAACTTAAAGTGTCTTGCCCAAAATGACATTGCAAATGCAATAATGACTTTCCTGAAACATCACCAAGTTCCTCCAACTCAATTGAATTCAACGATGTTTTTCCTTTCTCGAAAGCTGTCATATTATAAAAATCTGACTTAGAATGAATGGCCACTTTTTTATTCCAAGTATCTTTATTTATTTCAAAATATTTCTCGTAATCGCTCATAATAATTATAAAAATAGTATAATTAAAATTAACCAAAAGACCGGAACAGATTCTACCCAAAAAGCAGTGTAATATCTTGTTTGATATTCATTTGTAAACTTCAGAAAAAAACCTGCAATTACTGCTATTAGATTTGTACTGATTATGTCACCACCCTCTTTTAAAAACTCAATCAATACAAACAGGCTTAATAACAACAAACCTATACTCTTTGATTTCTTTACACCAAAAATTTGCGGCAAAGTCTTCATTTCTTTAGAATCACTTTCTAAATCTCTAATATCAAAAGGCAAAGTAATAGCAATCAAAATTAAAAAGCGTTGAAAAAACTCCAAATAAACATCTATATTAAATTTGAATTCTGCTTCAACTAACGGAAAAAAAACAGTTATACCAGCCCATGAAATTGCAATGCTAAAAATTTTAATTATCGGAAAATTTCTGAAAGAATATTCAAATTTTATGGATTTGTATATTGGTATTACATAAAATACAGTTATTGTAATAAAAGGTAATATCCAAAAAACTGAAATTTGATTGAAATTTGTAAAAAAAAATATTGAAAAGAGTCCTAAAAACGCTACTATAGATAGAATTAACAATGTTAACTTATGCTTGTTAAACCATTTTTTTAACCAAATAAGTCGCTTCGTTTTCAATTCATAAAATCGAATAAAATTATAAGACAGCACAATTGAAAGTGCTACAAACAAAGGAACAAAACTCTCTTTTTGCCCAAATTTCAAAAGTGATATTTTCACCAAACAAAATCCTGCAACAGCAACATGAAGATTGCTAAATACATAAAATTCAAAAATTTTCTTCAAAAAGGACATAGAGCAAATGTAAATAAATACAATAAGTTTTTCTTGGTTAACAAAATATTATAAATAACTAAATCTAGGTTAAATTAGTTTTAGTAATTTCAGTAATTTTGCTATCAACATTTAACTATTCAACTATTTAATTTAAGTATTTAATGAATACAAATTCTTTTGTTTTAAGACATGTAGGCCCTAGAAAAAATGAAGTAACAGATATGCTAAAAACCATTGGGCTAGCATCCATTGATGAACTTATTTACAAAACTATTCCTAATGATATATTATTAAAAAAGGAATTAAATTTACCTGAAGCTTTGAGTGAGTTTCAATATATGCATCATATTAGAGAAGTTTCAAAACAAAATCGCCTTTTTAAAACTTACATTGGCTTAGGTTATCACCCAACTATTTTACCAGGAGTTATTCAACGTAATATTTTAGAAAACCCAGGATGGTATACTGCTTATACTCCGTATCAAGCTGAAATTTCCCAAGGTCGATTGGAAGCTTTATTGAATTTTCAAACAATGGTTTCTGATTTAACAGGAATGGAATTGGCAAATGCCTCATTATTAGATGAGGGTTCTGCTGCTGCTGAAGCAATGATTATGCTTCACAACACACGTTCAAGAAAACAAAAAAAGAACAATGCCAATTCATTTTTTGTTTCTGAAGAATTATTCCCTCAAACAATTGAAGTAATTAAAACAAGAGCCTTACCGCTAGGCATTGAATTAATCATTGGAAATCATAACTCGTTTAATTTTGACGAAAATATTTTTGGTGCTATTGTACAATACCCAGCAAAAAATGGAGAGATTTACAACTATTCCGAATTTGTAAAAAAAGCTGAAATTAGCGAATCAAGAATTGTTGTTGCTGCCGATTTATTAAGCTTATCACTATTAAAACCGCCGGGTGAATGGGGAGCTGATGTTGTTGTTGGAACAACGCAACGCTTTGGAATACCCATGGGTTATGGCGGACCACATGCAGCCTATTTTGCTACCAAAGAAAGTTATAAACGAAACATTCCGGGAAGAATAATTGGAGTTACCAAAGATAAAGATGGAAAAAGAGCCTTAAGAATGGCTCTCCAAACAAGAGAACAACATATAAAACGCGAAAAAGCCACTTCAAATATTTGTACAGCACAAGTTTTATTAGCAGTTATGGCTGGAATGTACGGAGTTTATCATGGTTCTAAAGGACTTCAATTTATAGCTCGCAAAATTTACAATTTAACAAACACTCTACATAACGGATTAACAGAATTAGGTTACAAAAAATTAAACACCACTTTTTTCGACACTTTAATTATTGAAGTAAATAGTAGTAAAAAAATTAAAAAAATTGCTGAACAAAAAAAAGTGAACTTTTATTATCCTTCAGAAAACAAAGTCGGAATAGCAATTAATGAAACTACAACTTTAGAAAACATTCAAGAAATAACATCAATCCTTGCTGAAGCTGAAAATAAAGAAAATATTTCTTTCACTGCTATTAATAACTACCAAATACTTGAAGAACTAAAACGTACCAGTTCGTTTATGACCAATGAAGTTTTTGAAAAATACCATTCTGAAACTGAAATGATGCGGTACATAAAAAAGCTAGAACGTAAGGATTTATCTTTAAATCATTCTATGATTTCTTTAGGATCCTGCACAATGAAATTAAATGCAGCAACTGAAATGCTACCTTTAAGTTGGCCTGTTTGGGGTAATATTCACCCATTTGTTCCGTGTGAACAAGCCCAAGGGTATCATACTGTATTTAAGGAACTAGAGGCTGCCTTAAATGAAATTACAGGCTTTTATGCTACATCATTGCAGCCTAACTCCGGAGCTCAAGGCGAATATGCAGGTCTAATGGTAATAAAAGCTTACCACGAATCAAAAAATGAAGGACATAGAAATATTTGCTTAATTCCTTCTTCAGCACATGGAACCAATCCTGCTTCAGCTGTTATGGCAGGCATGAAAGTTGTGGTTACTAAAGCTACCGAAGAAGGCAATATAGATGTTGATGATTTACGTGAAAAAGCTGAATTACACAAAGATAATTTAGCTGCTTTAATGATAACATATCCATCAACTCATGGAGTTTTTGAAAGTAGTATTATTGAAATTACTGAAATAATTCATAATAATGGCGGGCAAGTTTATATGGACGGAGCCAACATGAATGCACAAGTTGGATTAACAAATCCAGCAACCATTGGCGCCGATGTTTGTCATTTAAATTTACACAAAACTTTTGCAATTCCACACGGAGGTGGAGGCCCAGGAGTTGGTCCAATATGCGTAGTTAAACATTTAGCTCCATTTTTACCATCAAATCCTGTTATAACAACAGGTGGAAATAAAGCTATTTCAGCTATCTCTTCAGCCCCTTGGGGATCAGCTTTAGTACTGTTAATTTCCTATAGTTATATTAAAATGTTAGGTGCTCAAGGTTTAAAAGAATCTACTATCAAAGCTATTTTAAATGCAAATTATTTAAGAGTTAGGTTACAAGAACATTATCGTATTTTATACTCTGGAGAACAAGGTTTTGCTGCTCATGAAATGATTGTAGATTTTAGAGAATTTAAACAAAAAGGTATTGAAGTTGTTGATATTGCCAAACGTTTAATGGATTATGGATTTCACGCTCCTACAGTTTCATTTCCAGTTGCAGGAACACTTATGATTGAACCAACTGAAAGTGAAAATCAGGCTGAATTGGACCGTTTTTGTAATGCCTTAATAAATATTAAAAAAGAAATTGAAAATATAACTGACGTTGAAAATTCAATTATTAGAAATGCTCCTCACACATTAGAAATGTTAACTTCAAATGAGTGGAATTTTGATTATTCGAGAAGTGACGCTGCTTATCCCCTTTCTTATTTAAAAGAAAATAAATTTTGGCCTTCTGTTCGCCGAGTAGATGATGCCTATGGTGACAGAAATTTAATTTGTTCTTGCAGTCCTATTAAAGATTTTATTGATTAAAAAGTTTTGTTCCTATATTTAAAAAAGTCTCGAGAAAATCTCGAGACTTTTCTTTGTCGTTCTAAAACCTTAGTATTAATGTAACTACAAGTATTTTTATCAAAATAAAAATAAAGCAACCACAAAATTAAACAAATTGAAAATGTCGCCCCCACAACGGTAGTAAATCAATTAAGTTTAATTGTGGCTGCTAAAAATTTTTGTGCTGTTATTTATTTATCACTTCAGGATTCAAAATCACAAACTCGGTTCTCCTATTTTTTTGATGTTCCTGTTCAGTACATTTCACACCATTTGAACATTTATTTGTTAACTTTCTTTCACCATAACCTTGTCCGGTAAGCCTATCTTTTGAAATACCTCTTTGAGTCATAAACTCTACTGTAGAATCTGCCCTTCTCGCTGATAATTTATCATTATAACTATCTGCACCTCTAGAATCACAATGGGCTCCAAATTCTACAATAATTTCAGGATATTTTTCCATAATTTTTATTGCCTTTTTAAGTTCAAGTTCAGCATCTGGCCTAATAAATGACTTATCAAAATCAAAATATATTGTATTTAATTTAAGTAAAACTCTTTCACCAACTACTACAAATTCTTTATCAGGTTCTAACATTATTTCAACCTTATGAATTTTCCTATCTTCATCGGTAGTTGTAATTGTAACTTTGTTTTGAATATAATTTTCTTTGTTTCCAACAAATTTATAGGTTGAATTGCACTCTAAAGGAAGTTCAAAAGTGGCCATTTCCCGAACTAAAACTGTTAAACTATCAACTTGAACATTATTTTTATAAACTTCAATTTTAGCACCAGGTATTGGCAATCCAGTCTCACTATCCTTCACTATTCCTTCAACAAATTGATCACAAATAACAGGTCTGTTTTCTTTAAAGAAATAAATATCATCATCTCCTTTTCCACTTTTATCAAAGCGATTTGAAGAAAAATACCCTTCTAAAGTTTCATTATTTATTATAAATGCAAAATCATCATATTCAGAATTTATTTCATTCCCCAAATTTTTAGTTGATTCAAAAGTATAATCATCATTAAATATTGTTACATAAACATCTAAATTTCCAAATCCATCTCTACCGTTAGTTGAATAATATAATTCATTATTACCTGATATATATGGAAACATTTCTTTTTCTGCAGTATTTACTTCAGGTCCTAAATTCACAGGTTCACCATAAGTTCCATCATCATTAACTGTTACTTTAAAAATATCGGTTTTACCTAATGTTCCAGGCATATCAGACACAAAATACAATGTTTTTTGATCTTCACTTAATGTAGGATGACCTACTGAATAATGGTCATTATTAAATGGTAAATCATATATTTTTGACCATTTACCTAAATTATCTTGTACTGCTTTGAATATTTTCAAACGATTAATATCTAATGAATCCTTGCGATATTTACCCTCAAAAAAATTACTTCGTGTAAAATATACTGTTTTTTTATCTTTTGAAAAAGTTACATCGGCTTCGTGAAAACGTGTATTTATTTCTTTAGATAGTTTAGTTATATTTTTTAGTTCTCCATCGTCTACAATTGTACCAACGTACAATTGTAAAAATGGCTGACCATTTCCTTTCCATACATTACTAATAATGTAATTTCTTTTAGCAGGAGATGAAAACACCAATTTATCATCGCCATAAAATGAGGTTCCAAAATTGGACATAACACTATTTGCTGCTATGTTTTTAATTGTGTAGGTTGATTCTTCTCCCTGACCCATTGTAAGGTGTACACAAAATAAAAACAAAATTATGGTAACTTTTTTCATCATATTAAATTTTAAGTTCTGTTTTTAAAAAAATCTTGGCGATAATCCCGCTCGTGAATTACTTATTGTAAATAGTAAAATAAATTCATGTGATCCTGAATTAAAATCACTTAAATTAGTGGTCGTATAGTCATAAGCATATCCAAATCTTATGGATGGATTTATTGCAATATTCATTAATGCACTTATTGAATCATCAACCCTCCATGATAAACCAAATTCTAGCTTATCATTTAATAACATATTTCCTGATAAATCTATTGATAATGGAGCTCCAATAACTCCTTTTGCCATAATAGATGGTTTTAATTTTAACTTATCAGATAATTCAAATACATAACCACTTGTTAAAAAGTAATGCATTTTTTCAGAGGCTTCACTAATAATTCCACTTTTTCTCTTATAATGTAACTGATTAAGCATGTTTGGCATAGATAATCCAACATAAAACAAATCAGTGTAATAAAATACTCCTGTTCCAAAATTGGCATAAGAATCATTAATATTCTCCATAAATAAGTCATCATCAATAACACCATGGTTAATATCTTGCCCCAGGTCTAGGTCTACTAAATTTGCATCTATAAAACTTAAACCTCCTTTCAATCAAAATGCAAGGTTTCCATAATCTGATGTTTTTATGGTGTAAGAAAAATCTACAAATAAATTCTGCTCCTTTACAGGGCCTATTCTATCTGCAAATACTGAAACACCCATACCAACCTTCTTTTTAATAGGTGCATTTATAGTAAATACGGTTGTTTCTGGTGATCCATCCAAACCAACCCATTGAGTTCTATGCAATAATCCAATATTTAATGTGCCTTGTGAACCTGCATAAGCCGGGTTAACAATATGCATATTATACATATATTGAGTGTATTGCGGATCTTGTTGACTGTAGAGGGAGCTTACTGACAATAATGAAAGTAACCCTAATATGATTGCTGCTCTTTTCATAAGCTTGTTATTTATAAAATTATCAATCTACTTATTACCATTATCTATTTAGATATAAAAATCCAGATCTAGGTTTTAAGTTGTTCTTATTAAAATGTAATATATAGAAATATGTACCTACTGGTACTCGTTGTTTTCCAAGAGTCATCCTTCCTGTTGAGTATCCATCCCACCAATTAACAGAGTACTTATCTGTATTACCGTCATGAGTGTAATCATAAACAACTATTCCCCATCTATTATAAATTACCATGCTGAAATTTGGAAATAAATTAGCTAATCCTTCAACATAGAACACATCGTGTACACCATCTTCATTAGGAGAGAATCCTTCTGGTATAACAAAATCTCCACCTAGCTGTCCAATAACATTAATTGTAACTGTAGCCGTATCACAAAGACCATGATTATCGCAAACTTCATACACAAAACTATCTTCGCCAATAAAATCTAATGCAGGCGTATATGTTACGGTTCCATCACTATTTACAACAACTGTCCCATTTGATGGTCCTTCTACAATACTAACTGAATTTTCATCTAGAATTCCCCCTGCATATAACCAAAGTTCATATTCATCATCATTATCTAAAATATTTATATCTATACTTATATTTGCTTCTGTATCAACTGTATCATCTTCAGCAATTGGAGGAATGTATATAATTACAATCGCGCTATCCATTAAAGGTTCCAAAGTAGTTCCGTTAGGAGCTTCTCCTTGAACTGTAACTGTATTGTCAATATCTCCATCACCATCTGATTCACCATAAGCATCCACACCATAACCAGCTATAACTTGCTGAGTAACTTCAAAACTTCCTAAGAAAGTCCAGACTTCATTAACATCCAGTCTGTCATTAAAATTATCATCTCCACTGGTCATTGATAAATCAACCAACTCATCAATTACATATAAATTAGATATTGCATAATTACTTTCATTTGTAACTGTGATTGTATAATTAATAATATCACCAATAGCCTGTACATCTTCTTTATCAGCTTCTTTTATAACACTATATGCAGGTCCATCGGAAATGTAATCAATTTCAACTACCTCTGAAGCAGTCGCTGTTGGTACAGAACTATCACTTGGGTCTTGCCCATTAATAGTTACAGTATTGTCGATATCTCCATCATTATCAATAGCTCCTGAAGTATCCACACCATTACCATCTAAAACAGCTTGAGTCACCGTATAAGTTCCTATATATGTCCACGTTTCTCCTACTTGAAGAATGTTATCTCCATCATCTCCTGAAAGATAAACCATATCTGTTGCCAGTGGATCTTCGACTGTTACCGTATTGATAGCATAGCTGCCAATATTCTCAACAGTTACCATATAGGTAATCTCCTGACCATCTGTTGATACACTCGCTAAATCTGCTGTTTTTTGCACTGAAAATACTGCATCTTCTCCTGAAAAATCAATTTCAACTACCTCTGAAGCAGTCGCTGTTGGTACAGAACTATCACTTGG
>ERZ1048686.2237-NODE-2237-length-13608-cov-6.304656_pt1 | contig 13608 bp, 10 predicted proteins | sample MGYA00383099_ERZ1048686 | MGnify/ENA primary metagenome ERZ1048686 (study PRJEB29581, sample SAMEA5548369) | metagenome | biome: marine; feature: coastal; material: water | depth 25 m | study: Short-term variability in the microbial, nano- and picoplankton... | reverse complement strand
ATGCACACTTCATTTTTGGCGATGTTGCGACTGCGGTAGTGATCGAGTCGAAGGCTGTAGTTCAGGCAAAGCCACACTTTGAAATTATCGATACGCGCTTGCAGACGATTTTCTCAAACAATATCAGAAACAATTTTGGCTTTATGAATCGTGCCGACGAGAGCGGTGTTGGTGCTGTTGATAAGCTCTTTGTTCAAGAGGGCCGCAAAGTTTTTAAAGAAGTCTGCCCCGCCGTTGCCCAGCAAATTACCGAGCAACTGGCTGATCTAGATCTACAGGCAGATCAGCTCAGTCGCCTCTGGCTACATCAAGCCAACCGAAATATGAATGACTTGATCGCCCGTCGGGTGCTTGGGCGTGACCCATCCGACAAAGAGTCGCCAACGATTCTCGATACCTACGCCAATACGTCATCTGCGGGCTCCATCATTGCATTTCACTTAAACCGAGACGACTTAACCCCAGGCGAACTCGGCGTTTTGTGCTCTTTTGGCGCAGGTTACTCCATAGGAAGCGTGGTATTACGTGCAACTTAAGGCGCACACCGCTCTTTAAGACACTGCACGAGCGCTGAGCACTCCTCGTGTGTGCCCACGGTAATCCGTAGAAAGTTGGCTATGGGTTTTTTATCCCAACGTCTTACCAATATGTTTTTTGCTCTGAGATACTCAAACAAGTCCCGCCCCTCATGTTGGGGGTGCTGCACGAAAATAAAGTTCGCCAAACTTGGGCAAACCTCAAAGCCTAAATCACGCAGGTCTTGCGTCAGTCTGTCGCGATTCTCGGTGACTAATGCACTGCTACGACTCAGCCACTGGGTATCTTCGATAGCCGCGGTCGCCACAGACTGTGCACAGGCGTCTAGAGGGTAGCTGTTAAAACTATCCTTCACCCGAGTCAGCCCTTCAATCAATTCAGCGGAACCCAGGGCATAGCCCACCCGTAACCCGGCAAGAGCATGTGACTTTGAAAGGCTCCTGGTAACAATCAAGTTTTCCGCCTCAGTGAGTAAGGAAGACGCTGAATCGGCACCAAATCCGTAGTACGCCTCATCAACTACAACGAGTCGATCCGGGTTGCTGTCAACCAGACGTTTGATCTCCGCCAACGTTAGCGCCCTGCCTGTAGGCGCATTGGGGTTGGCCAACAGAATAGATTCGGGATGCTGTAGCAGACGATTCACATCAATGGTGAAATCGGCCAGCAAAGCTTCCGTTTTAAGTTCCAGCCCATAAAGCGCCGCCCAGACGGGATAAAAACTGTAGGTAATGTCAGGAGCTACTAAACTGTCGTTGCTCGAAAGTAGTCCCTGAAAAATGTGGGCTAAAACTTCATCTGAGCCGTTGCCGACAAACACTTGGCCCTCGGATAAACCCTCAGCATTAGCGATCGCTCTTCGCAACGCAGTGCTCTCGGGATCCGGGTAACGTCGCAGGGCCTCAGAGCTAACATTACCAAGCGCCGCCATAGCCTCAGTCGAGGGTGGTAAACAGTGCTCGTTAGTATTTAACTTTATTAACCCAGGAACTTTTGGCTGTTCCCCGGGAGTGTAGGGCTTCAGGTTATTAACAACCGAACTCCAAAATTTGCTCATAATCCTTTGCCTGTATTACGGACTCGCCAAGGATACTTGAGGATCGCCGTTGCTGTCAGTGGTTGTCACTCAACAACACACAATCTGCGGCATTCGCACAAACATGCAAAAACCCGGGTTTACTGAAGCAGAGAACCAAATTGTCGGCACTTAAGAACATGTGTCACAGCGTATCGGCAGCATCAAAGGGAAAGGCCAAACTAAAACAACTGCCAACGCCCACTGTGGAATCAATTGTGAGGTCCGCCTGATGTGAGTTCGCCACGTGTTTGACGATCGCTAGACCGAGCCCCGTACCACCTCCGGCATTACTGCGACTCTTGTCCACTCTGTAAAATCGCTCCGTCAGTCGGGCTATGTGATGAGGTTCTATGCCAATGCCCGTATCGTTCACCGAAAACGTGGCATTGTTTTCACTCGACCACCAGCGCAACACAACATCACCATCACTGTACTTCAGTGCATTGATAACGAGATTGCTCAGTGCGCTGTGTAACTCTCTTTCGTCCCCGCGAATTGCCGCTTCGCTCTCCTGGTTTAGCCTGATGCGTCTCTCAGGGAACGCCGGCTGTAGTTCTGCCACGATTCCCACGATCAGCGTAGGCATATCAATCAGCTCGGTTTTGCGCAGGGTTTCTACCGCCTCAATACGCGATAACCACAATAAGTCCGTGACCAGATTTTCCATGCGCAACGCTTGTTGGCTCATCTGCTCCAGAGGTCGTTGGAACCGCGTTGCACTGAACTCTTCGAGTGATTGCAGCGTTTCGATGTAACCCTTAATGACCGTTAGCGGGGTGCGCAACTCATGGGATACATTTCCCACAAAATCGCGGCGCATCTGCTCCAAGCGAAAGGTCCGTGTCACGTCTCGAGCAAAGACTAAGCGATCACCCATGCCAAATCGGGCAATCTCAAACTGCAAGCAACGTCCCCTATCGCCCTCGGGCAGCACGCGAAGAGGGTCTGAGTAATCGTCCGTCTCAAAATACTCACGAAAATCGATGGAATTGATTAAATTCAGCAGGGGTTGCCCTTGGTCTGAAGGGAAATTAATCCCTAAAAGAAAATCAGCTGAGTCGTTAGCCCAAGCCACATTTGCATGTGGGTCAACAATAACGGCCGCATCTCGCATTGCTGCGAGTGAGTCTTGGAGGTAATCCAAGGTTGATTCCAGCCGCAACTGCGCCTCACGATTACGACGCTGAATGGCATAAATGTTATCTAGAAAAAGGCCCCACACGCCGCCAGCCTTCGGCGGCTCAACCGTCGGATCCAACATCCACCTTTGGACTCGTAACAGTTGATAAGACCAAAGCGAAAGAATGACCCCCATTCCAAACGCAAGCCCCCAGGCAGGTTTATCCAAGAGCAATCCGGCACCCGCTCCCAGCAACAGAATCGCGACGACCGAATGAACCTCCCTGCGAAAGGTTTTTGCTGGAGCCATAGACGCTAAAACCCCTGCTCAGAGAAGCGGTATCCCGTTCCACGTACCGTCTGAACGAGCTGACTATAGTTGCCCTCAGCGGCGTCTAAAGCGGCTCTGAGCCTCCGAATATGCACGTCTACGGTTCGTTCCTCGACGTATATGTTGGCGCCCCAAACTCGGTCTAACAGTTGACTCCGAGTATACGCACGCTCTGGATGAGACATAAAAAACAGCAGCAGGTTAAATTCGGTGGGGCCAAGTTGCAGCGGCTCCTCGCTGATAAACGCACGGCGACTATCGACATCTATTGTGAGGTTTCTGACGACTAGGAGGTTTCGATCATCCGAACTTTTTGCTCGTCGCAGCAAGGCTTTAATCCTTGCCAACAACTCTCTCAGCGCAAAGGGCTTAGTGATATAGTCATCGGCACCAACATCAAGACCTTGAATAACATTGTGTTCAGCCGCTTTTGCCGTGAGCATGATTACAGGTAAGTCCTGAGTCATTTCTGCGCGCTTAATCCGCCGTAAAAGCTCAATCCCACTCCCACCCGGCAGCATCCAATCCAACAAGATAATGTCAGGGCGATCGTCAATTATTTGATGATAGGCGGAGTCGATTGTCTCTGCCTCTAGGCATTCATAACCAGCTGCTTCAAGCGCCATCCGCAACATATCTCGAATAGCCAATTCGTCATCAACAATCAAAACTTTATGGATGGTCATTGTGGGAACCCATGCACTCTCCAGAGAATCATTACACGGCAACAATGTGACGAGATGTTACAGCCAACAATTATCCAGCTTGGTGAAACCTAGAAAAAGTCCCACCATTTGTCATCTTCAAGGCTTTTCACGCAGCCCTTAAGCTGCGTATTGTAGGTGTTGGCTCGGCCATCCACCTTTCTAGCAACATCAACCAACCACTGTTTGTCACGATAAGTCTTGCGCTTAAAGCCGCCATGACCCTCATGGTAGGCCAGATAGAGCCGAAAGGTATCGTCTTTAGCGATACCGTTCTGGCGGTAACTCATGTCGTTGTACCAACCGATAAAGTCAATCGCATCCCCAAAGTCGTCCCGATCCGCACCGTAGCTACCAGAGCTTCGCTGGTACCACTCCCAAGTCGCATCCTTGGCCTGGGAGTAACCATAGGCGTCAGAGGGTCTAGGCCCAGGAATAATGCCCCAAATCTTTTTGCGGGGCGGCTTAGCCGTGGCAACGAACCGCGACTCCTGGTGCATGATGGCCATCATCACAGAAATGGGAGTATCCCATCGCGCTCGAGATTTTTTGGCGTCCTTGTACCAGCCGGACTTCTCCCGGAAAATTTCGCAGACGTTACTGACATCACTGGGGGGAGATGTCGCGCAGGCAGATATGAAAAGTGGCATCCATAACAGAAAAGAAAATCTCAGCAAACTACGCTTCGTCATTTTTCCAACCTTCAACTCGAGCAATGAATTCGAGCTCGTCGATCACGGTGATGTTCAGTGACTGTGCTTTCTTCAGTTTCGAGCCCGCTCCTGGACCTGCAACGACACAGTTTGTCTTGCCACTGACGCTGCTTGATACCTTAGCTCCAAGAGCTCGAAGACTTGCCTCTGCTTGATCACGACCCATCTCCTCCAACTTACCGGTAACCACCCAAATCTGCCCTGATAGTGGTAGATCACCGGCCTTCACCTCGGGGGCAGGCCAATTCACTCCCTGAGCCAAGAACCGGTTTATCATTTCTTGCTTCGTGGCGTCTGCAAAGAACCGTCTCAGGTGCCCGGCGACGATGGGCCCGACATCTTCGACCTCCTGCAGCTGCTCAACGGTAGCCGCGTACAAAGGATCTAGGGCACCAAAATATTCCGCCAGCTGGCGGGCGGTGGTCTCTCCCACCTCGCGGATCCCCAGAGAATAGATAAAGCGCGCCAGCGTTGTTTCTTTGCTGGCTTCGATGGCGGCTTGCAAATTTCGAGCAGACTTTTCGCCCATCCGCTCCAATTCAGCGAGACTCTCCTGAGTTAATGTGTACAGGTCAGCGGCTGTTTCTATCAGCTCCAAATCGACTAACTGATCGATAATTTTCTCTCCACACCCGTCGATATCCATAGCCCGACGCGATACAAAGTGCTCAATCGCTGCCCGACGTTGAGCCGGACAAGAAGAGCCCGCGTCACAGCGCCATGCAGCCTCTCCTGATTCACGCACCAGAGCGCTTTGACAAGCTGGACAGCTTTTAGGGAAAACGACGCTGTGGGCGTTCTCGGACCGGCGTTCGGCCACGACGGCGGCGACTTGAGGGATAACATCCCCCGCTCTGCGCACGATTACGGTATCTCCAACCTTGAGGCCAAGCCGCGCGATTTCGTCAGCATTGTGCAGCGTCGCATTTGAGACCGTAACGCCCCCAACGAAGACTGGCTCTAACCTAGCGACCGGGGTAACCGCTCCAGTTCTACCAACTTGAAATTCAACATCCAGAACAACCGTCATTTCTTCCTGAGCGGGAAATTTTCGAGCGATAGCCCAACGCGGTGCCCGAGATACAAAGCCCAGACGTTCTTGCTCGGCAAAGTCATCGACCTTAAAGACAATGCCATCGATGTCGAAACCTAGACTTTCTCGCAACTGCGAAAGCTCCGTGTAATAGCGCTCACAAGCGTCGATACTCTCTACTGAGCGGCTGTGGGAGGATATCGGTATTCCCCATGCACTGAGTTGAAGCATTGCTTCAGAGTGGCTGAGAAGCGTCCTGCTCATACCTTCGGTATACCCTAGGGCATAGGCACAGAAGGCTAACGGGCGGCGCCGGGTGATACTTGAGTCCAGTTGACGCAAACTGCCCGCAGCGGCATTGCGGGGATTGACGAAAGGCTTATCTCCCTCGCGACGCGCCTTGGCGTTAAACGCCTCAAATCCAGCTCTGGGCATAAAAATCTCGCCTCGAACCTCGAGGTAACTAGGAATACCCTCCCCCGACAAACGCAACGGCACCGAGTCTATGGTGCGCACGTTTTGAGTGATATTTTCTCCAGTACGGCCGTCGCCACGGGTCGCTGCCAACACCATGTCGCCCTCCTGCCACACGATGCTTACGGCTATGCCGTCTAGTTTCGGCTCACAAGCGTAACGAACTTGGGCACCATCCAAACGCGCACTAATGCGCCTATCGAAGTCCACAAGATCATCCGCATCAAAAGCGTTGTCTAGTGAGAGCATGGGCAACCGATGAACAACCTGCTCGAAAGCCGCAAGGGGAGCTGCACCCACCCGCTGGGTGGGGGAATCGGCCGTGATTAGCTGGGGGAATTCGTTTTCGAGTTCACGCAGTGCCAGCAACGTTCTATCGAATTCACTGTCACTGACAGTGGGCGCATCATTGCGGTAATACTCGTCACTCCACTGTTGCAAGAGGCCCCGCAACCTTTGCGCTTCATCATCAGGCACAACATCGGACATGTCTTGTCAGCGCCGATTTTGCAAAGCAACGCGGCGCTCTAATTCGCGGATTTGCTGACGCATGTGCTCAATGCTTTGCCGGGTCACCCCGCTGCGAGTTTCATCTAATAAATAGCCATCCAAATTCTTCGCCACGGCCTTAGCGGTCTCGTGCATGTAATCAAAGGCCTTTAACATATCCTCAGGTCCGGGCAATGTGATAAAGAACATCAAGCCACGAGTATAGAGCGAACCCATCTCATCGATATTGAAAACCCCGGGCTTAAGCATGTTGCACACGCTAAATTGGATCGGGCCCCGTCCAGCCCGATGCTCATGCCGGTGGAAAAAATCCATATCACCAAAACGCAAATCGCAGGCAAGAAGCACGCCTAAAATGTCTGAACCGGCAAACCCCGACTCCGATCGCGACATGACGTTAAGAACAAAAACGTGGGGATCAAGGTCACGGGGCAACCGGGCTTCAGGCTCCGGCTCGGCTTCAGGCACGTCTAGCCCCTCCAACCAATCCATCGTCTCTACCGCAGAGTCCTCATCTTGTGGCCCGCTCTTAGCCGCCTGCGCCACGGTATTTTCTGGTGAGGCCTCAGGGACAGGGTCTTGTGCTAACTCAGCTTGCTGAGCTGGTGCGAAACTCACAGGCTCATGATCGTCATCAGTGGCTGAAAATGATGGAAGCTCTGGCTCGGATTCTAGCTTTGGCTTGGGTTCTGGCTCGGACTCACTTGCTGGCTCTTGATGCGTGGATAATACCTCGGAGGACTCCGTTGCCGCCTGCGCGGACACCGCACTGGTGCTAGCGTCACTCGACGGCATCGGATTTGCCACAACAGACTCCGCAGCAGCACCCTCAGTCTCTGAGGAGGGCTGAAGATCACTACGACTGACAATACGAGCCCCACCGTTAGGTAGCTCTGTCAACAGATCAAAGGAATCGTCGTCAACCTCTTCAAGGTCACGCCGAGAGATTTTTGCATTAAGACGCACCTCGTCGCGACGATCTTTGAACACCCGTCTCAGTGCGTCGATCAACACCACCATAATCAGGCAGACGCCTATGATGATCATCCAGTCCCGAATCATATGATCCATCGCCTTTCCCCCTCTCCGGCGTTAACTGGCTGCGAGCTGTGCCGCTTCCTCAATATCCACAGTAACCAGACGTGACACTCCGGGCTCGTGCATCGTGACGCCCATCAAGTGATTCGCCGCTTCCATGGTGATTTTATTGTGCGTGATAAAGATAAACTGAACCCGCTCTGACATTTCTTTCACCATACGGGCGTAGCGTCCGACGTTGGCATCATCCAGCGGCGCATCAACCTCATCCAGCATGCAAAACGGCGCCGGATTAAGCTGGAATATTGAAAACACCAAAGCGATAGCTGTCATTGCCTTCTCACCACCCGACAGAAGGTGAATCGTGCTGTTTTTCTTGCCGGGAGGCCTGGCCATGATCGCAACCCCGGTATCCAGCAGATCGTCACCTGTCATCTCAAGGTTAGCGGTTCCACCACCAAAGACCCTCGGAAACAACTCAGCAAACCCTGAATTAATCTGCTCGAATGTCTCTTTAAAGCGACTGCGGGTCTCTTTATCAATTTTACGAATAGCGCCCTCAAGCGTCTGCAACGCTTCCTGAAGGTCAGCATCTTGAGCATCGAGATAAGTTTTACGCTCTGAGGCCTTAGCGTACTCATCGATAGCCGCTAAATTAATAGGACCCAAACGCGCTATACGAGCCGCCACACGCTCTACTTTCACTTGCCATTCGGGCTCGGAGGCATCCTCCGGGAGACGTTCCACCACCTCTTGAGGGCTCACTTCAAGCTCTCTAAGTAAACCTTCAAGATTCTCAATCCTGACGTTTCTTTCAGCCTGACGTAAGCGACCGGACTCCAGTTCAGAATAGAGCGCCTGTAGCCTGTGCTCCGCAGCAAGCTTAAGTTTTTCCTGCTCTCTCAACGCATGATCGTTATCAGACACCCGTTGTCTAGCGGCGGTTAACGCTGTCTCCGCGTCGACACGTTGAGCCAATAAAGTCTCCAGTTCAGACTGAAGTTCAGCATCAGGGTTATCGCCGACGGGCAGTTGCTCTGCGAGATCGCTTACCCTGCCCTGCAACTGCTCCACTTGTTGTTCGAGGCGCGCAATGGAACTCGCAACCGTCTCAACCTGACTGTCGAGGCTTTGCACGCGGACATCCGTGCGGTGCGCGTTATCACGGGCTTCGCGAGCGCCTTCGCGAGCCGTTTGTAGCTGGCTGTTCAGTTTATCCCGCTCTTGGCCTAAGGCGGAGCGCTGCTCACCGTCGAGGGCCATTTGGTCGATCGCCGTTTGCAATTCTGATCTTGCCGCAGCAAGTGAGGTTTGCTCCGTCTCAAACTGAGATCCTGAGTCGGCTAAATCTGCCTGAAGCTGCTGAGTTCGCTGGCGCGTTTGTTCAACGGCAGCAACTCTCGCACCACGCTCAGTAACCTTGGCCGCTTGATCTTGCACCGTGGTTTTGAGTGTTGCTTCCCCGGCTCTGCGCTGGTCTTCGTTGCCGCGTCTTGATTCCTGAAGCTCAGCGAGGGTTTGATTAATCGTTTGTAGCGATGCCTCGAGCTCAGCCAGCTCTGCAGCTACTGCGTCGAGGGACGCTTTGCGCAGTATTATTCCCTGACCAGCATCGCTCTTTGACGGTTTAGAGGCCCACCCGTACCCCAACCAGTCGCCCTCGGGGGTGATAACCGACGCGGTATCTGCCAGCGTCGTCAAAAGTCTCTGAGCATCTACCAGATCTGCAGCGATATGTACGCCTGCCAGCACCGCGAGCACGGACGCAGGCCCTACGACCTTCTCAGCCAGCGTTCCAGGCGCGCCCGTGCCCACTTCGCCGGCCGCCAAAATACTGGCACCCGCAGGCGCGGAACCAAAAGCTGCTTGAACTTGAGTAAAAGACTGGGTACACACACCCGTTAGCCGTGCTGCCAAAACACATTCTACGGCCATCGACCACTGGTCTTGAACCTGCAAGGCCTCGTACACATTGCCACTGCTATCGAGCCCCATATCCGCGAGCCATTGTTGTGTCGCTGAGACATCGCCTTCGGCCAGCGCTGCTTCTTGCAGTGCCTGAAGTGATGCTTCTTGACCCTTTAGCTGCTGCACCCGGGCGCGCACCTGATCTTGCTCATCCCGCAAGCGCTCAATGTTTTCGCGCTGTTGGGTCACTTCGGCATCAAGCTGGAGTAACGCGGCCTCTTGAGCCTTAACCGCCTCCTCGCCATCACGAATTTGCGCTTCCAACTCGGGCAGGTCTTTGTCGACATCTTCCTCGGCCAGCGCTTCAAGCTCCTTGCGCAACTTTCCTCCGCGCTCATGAATTCGCTGAAGCACTTGCTCTAGGTAGACGATGCGACTTTGTTGCACCTCAGAGGCCTGCTTAGGACCAGCAGCACTTTGGTTAAATTCGTCCCAGCGGCTTTGCCATTGCGTCATAGCCTCTTCGGCTGCGGCAGATAATCCCGCAGCAGTGTCAGCGGCTCCTCGCTGCTCAACGAGCAAGGGACGCAAGGATTCGAGCTCGGCTCGCCAAGCACCCAGACGCTCGGTATCCGCATTTAGGTGCCCTTTTGACTCCTGCAATCCCTCGCGGGTCTGCAACAAATCGGATTCAATAGTGGCACGCCGCTCCTGCTCGTATTTCAAAGCCTGCTCGACCCGGGTGACCTCCCCGCCAACTGAATAGTAATCGGCCTGAACACTGTTAAAGGCATCGGTAGCTTCAGCTAGAGAAACTCTCGTACCTTCAATATCTGCGCCCACCCGCTCGAACGCAGCGCGCTCGGCCTCTTGTTTGATATCAAGATCCGCAAGGGCTTGCTGGCTCTCCTTGCTGCTTTGCTGAAACTCACGCCACTGCAGTCCAAGAAGCTGAGATTTAAGCTCGCGTTCTTCGGCACGAAATTCAGCATACTTTTCTGCGGCTTGAGACTGGCGCAGTAAATGTTGAAGGTTGCGTTCTAACTCTTCACGTAGATCGGCAAGGCGATCCAGGTTTTCAAGTGTTCGCCGCATCCGGCTCTCAGTTTCACGGCGGCGCTCTTTATACTTCGAGATTCCAGCCGCTTCTTCAATAAATATCCTGAGTTCTTCTGGCTTGGACTCAATTAAACGAGAAATCATGCCCTGTTCAATGATGGCATAACTTCTAGGCCCCAAGCCGGTGCCCAGAAACAGGTCTGTGATGTCTCGGCGACGGCATTTAGCGCCATTTAACCAGTATTCCGATGTGCCCTCGCGACCGACAACTCGACGCACCGATATTTCCGAATAAGCTGCGTACTCTCCCACCAATTTGCCAGAGGTATTGTCAAAGATCAGCTCAATAGACGCCTGCCCAACGGGCTGACGGTGGGTCGTTCCGTTGAAAATTACATCCGTCATGGCCTCGCCACGGAGGTTCTTCGCCGAGCTCTCCCCCAAGACCCATCGCACTGCGTCGATAATATTGGATTTGCCGCAGCCGTTTGGTCCCACGACAGAGCACATGTTGCTTGGAAAGTTGACCGTAGTAGGGTCAACGAAGGATTTGAAGCCAGCCAGCTTTATGGATTTGAGACGCATTTACCTACCTATTGAAAAACGACAGACCGTAACACTGACGACACAACATGTAGTGTATACCCTGAGGCCTTCCAACACTATATCTAGCCTTAGGACCAGTTCACGATTTCGTCACTGTGGCTCGACAGCCTCGAGAATCAGCTGGATCGCCGCGTCTGTGCTTGGCTCTACATTAGCCGCGGTCGCCAGCCAGCTGGCATTAGCCCGCCCCGGCTGACCCGTAGCAGACAGCTGCACCTCAATATCGACCCGGTTTAGTGCTGATATCTTCTGTCCGGCCATTGAGGAGGCATCGTCTAGACGTACCGACAGCGGCAGTTCACTGGCACTGCGTCGAACGGCTGCCGTTGGCATACGCTGTGTTGCACCGCTGGGACGCGCAACAATGAAGACTGTCCCACGAGGGGTGCTACCGTCAGGCATTGCAACATTGACGATGACACCTATGCCCGGGGTTAGCTCGGCTCCAGCTTTCGGCATAGCCATAGATGCTGCGAGTTCATTAGACAGCCCTCCCCGCGTCTTTGCTTCGGCAATAATCGTTGTCAACATTTGGAAACCCGGAGTCCCAGGCGCCTCAAACGCTAGCAACCGCTCCCAGTACTGTAGCGCCTCGCTGTAATTACCAGCCTCAAAAGCCGCCATCCCCAGAGTACCCAAAGCACTGCGCTGCTCAGGATTTATCGCTAGGGCGGCCTCAGCCCTGCGCCTGGCCTGATCAGTTAGCAACCGCTCCCCTTTCAAATATTCGGCCTGAGCGGCACGCGCAAGTAGCTCGGCACTCTCGGGAAACTGCTGCAGTAATTGCTCGTAGATCTCCAGCGCCTGCACATGCTCGTTTTGCGCTGTGTAGTATTCTCCAAGCAGCGACAAGTACTCCACGTTGCCGGGTTTAGCGTCCGATCGCAGCTCAATGTCAGCCAGCAGGGTTTGCACTTCCGCCGGGGAAGCGTCCTGCATATTTTCTAAAGCTGCAGTAATGCGCACATCTTCAATCGCACCAAGGTCCCAATAGAGCAGCACGGGAACAATGACGACCACCATAACCAATAGCAGTGCACCTGCTATCCCTCCCGCAAATTTCCCCGTGCTCTCAGTCGCCACTTCGCTGACAGGGTCCGGTGTTTCGTCCAAAATACGCAGCTCTGCATCACGGCTAAGGGTTTGTTGTTCTGCTAGCCCGCTGTCTTGTAGTTCACTTTGCCGAAGCGTAAGCCAGTCTAAATTGGACTCCCCCTGCCAACGACGGCTGTGCCATCGAGGTATCAGAAGAAGCCCAAGGGCGACCAGCGTAAGGGCCGCCGCAGCAACGTAGAAAGTCGTCACGCTTGCCGCTCCCGCTCGCCACTGAGTTTTGTCATTTGAGCGCGAAGCGCCTCCCGCTCTTCCTCCGTGGGCTCCGCAGGAGCTGTGGCCCTATGTCTCCCTCGAAGATGCATAGCTAAGGCTGCCAAAGTCACCAATGTCAGGAGCAATGGGCCATACCAAAGCAACGCCGTGTTGCTGTCTAAACCGGGACGGTAACGCACAAATTCTCCGTAGCGAGCCACCATAAAACTCAATATCTCATCGTCGCTGGCGCCCGACTCTAGCTGCTCATGCAATAAAAATCTTAGGTCTTTTGCGATAGGGGCATTCGAGTCTGCGATGGTTTGATTTTGGCATTTTGGGCACCGCAGCTCATCGCTGAGGCTGTGGTAGCGACGCTCTAAAGTCACATCTGAAAACTCATAGGTCTCGATAACCGCTTGAGCCGCTATTGCTACGGCGCAGAGGCTGCAAGCCAGCAACCAGCGAACCACCAAGTCATAGAACCTCACTGCAAGACACTCGTAATTTTTGGCTGCGGAAACCACGCGGACAATACGCTCTGCCATACCTGCTCATCGACAACACCAACATGCCGATATTGAACGACGCCCTCAGCGTCCACTACGTAGGTTTCAGGTGCGCCGTATACGCCCATGTCCAGCCCCAACATACCCTCGGTGTCAGACAGCGTTAATGCATAGGGATCGCCTAGGTCCTCAAGCCAACCGATTGCCTTGTCACTGTCGTCTTTGTAATTGAGCCCAATTATTCTGACCCCCTGAGCCGCCAATTCCAGCAAGAAAGGGTGCTCCACTCGGCACGAGTAACACCAAGTCGCCCAAATATTTACCAGCATGGGCTCACCGACAATGCGCTGACGAGAAAGCACCTCCGAAGAGTGTAATTCCTCCAGCTCAAAGTCCGGCAAAGGCTTCCCCACCAACGCAGATGGCAGCGAAGTCGGGTCTAGGGACAACCCCTTGAACAGCAGCAGGCTCAAAAGAATAAAGGCCGCGAGTGGCAGAAATAATCTAAGCCTTGGCATGAGCGGGGCTTGCTAGCGACGACTGATTTTTGGCCGTATCCCTGTGCCGATCGCGCAGGCGGTAGCGGCGATCAAAGGCCGTGGTGATGGCACCAAAACCAATCATCAAAGCTCCAAACCATATCCATCGAATCATAGGCTTATACTGCAGTCGTATAGCCCA
>ERZ1048686.2236-NODE-2236-length-13612-cov-4.142141_pt1 | contig 13612 bp, 10 predicted proteins | sample MGYA00383099_ERZ1048686 | MGnify/ENA primary metagenome ERZ1048686 (study PRJEB29581, sample SAMEA5548369) | metagenome | biome: marine; feature: coastal; material: water | depth 25 m | study: Short-term variability in the microbial, nano- and picoplankton... | reverse complement strand
CGCGGCTTCATCGACAACGTCACAGACAAGACCTACGCGCGAGGTTTTAGCACCGGCACAAGCAATGGCAATTACTCACTAGGCGCTGAGAATTTGTACCCACGTTATTATGGTATTGACGTTACATACAAGTTTGGTGGAATCTAAAGCCGGCGTAAATAAGCCCAGCACTTCCTCTCTGGCGGACAATGGCACATTACTTTTGTAATTGTTGTTGTCCGTCGGCTAATCGGCAGCTTCTATTAGCCGCACTGTCAGAATGCGCTGACCGGAGTTAATCACCATCGTCTGTCGAAACGCACCTCAATTAAAAGGCCAAGACCCTCCCTGCCCAGCTCTTTAATTTTCTGCGTGATCAGTCCACTTATTCGAAAGCCATCACACCAGTACTAAACCAGCACATTGACCATGCTCGAATGCAAGACAAAACGACAGACTTCTGTTCGCAAACAAAACATTACAGTACGACTGAAATTCAAGGCAAATGTACTTTTTGTTTTCAGTGCTCGATTGGTTATTCTGTCCCTTGGCCTTGACCCGAACTCGCGATGTGATAACTATTCTCTACTTGTTAGTCGTTAATTTAGATTGTTAACTGACGTTGACAGCAGTCAATGTAACCCTGGAGAACGAATGATTGTTGAAAATGATGTGCCATTCAGCGTTGATGAATTAACCGCAGGATGGTTAACCCGCGGGTTACGTTCCTCAGGTTTACTGCAAGCAGGAAGCGTTGAGAAAATTGAGCTCTGCACGCTAGGCGATCAAGTCGGCTTTAATGGTGAAGTCGTCATTGTTACCCCCATTTATTCCTCACTGATCGACGCCGAATCTAAAACAGCACCCAGCAGTCTTGTGCTAAAAATTCCTACTGCATCAAAAAATCGAATTCTTGGCCAGACACTGGGTTTGTACGAAAAAGAGATTAGGTTCTACCGCGACCTGCAACCATTAATGCATATCAGAACACCAAAACATTATTGTAGTGCGCTGGATATCGCTGATGATCCGGATGTCATACTTGACAGGCTGCAAGGCATGAACCGCCTACCCTTATGGGTTATTCGTGGCATCATGGCGTTGGCAGGCTGGATTGTTACCGGGAATCCAAGAAAGTACGCATTGCTCATTGAGGATCTCAGCGAGTATCGAATGGGCGATCAAGCCAAGGGGTGCTCAGATCAGGATATCAAAAACATCATTTCCACCATGGCACAGATGCATGCTCAATTTTGGAATAGCGATGAGCTTACGGAGATGCGCTGGATATCTCCCTATTCTGTCGTTAGCCGAATGATGCAAATGAGATATTTACAGTCGGTAAAGCGCTTTGTGTCAGAGGAAGGCAGTAACCTCACGCAAGATCAGCATGACAAGCTCAACTGGTTAAAAGTCAATGGTATTGCCCTAACAGAACGCTTTGGCGAGGAGCCAGCAACGCTGTTACACGGTGACTGTCGGTTAGACAATATCTGTTTCGATGACAAGGTCAATGAGGTCGTGATTTTTGACTGGCAGACAATGCAAGCAGGTCCAGGGGCATCTGACCTCTCCTACTTCATCAGCGCTACCCTATCAGAGGAAGACACCGAAGACAGAGTTGATGGGCTCATTGAACACTATTTACAAGCTTTGAATCGGCACGGTGTCACTCTTGAGCCCAAGCAGTTACGCTGGCAGTACGAGGCAGGTATGTTATTGATGTTGCACCGCTTGCTGCCCGCCATCTATGACGGCAACATGGACCTCAATGCCGAGCGCGGGCTGCCTTTGATGAAAGCATGGCTCAAGCGAATTTTGACAAGACTAACAGCTATTGACCCGGAGCCACTATTAGAGGCTGACGCTCCCTAGCGTATTTACACGAGCCCACTACGGACTCCCGTTGTTAAGCCTTTGTCGCCTCTTCGCTCATATCCCACAAGCGTTTTCGCGCGGCAGGATCATTCGCCTCGTCGGCATACTCTTCAACTTTGCTCTGGTTGTAGTATTGCCCTGTTATACCCTCAACGGTAGGATCGCTCGCCAACATAATATTTGTCAGCGCACCTTTTTGTGGGGAAATAAAAATCAAATCCAGCACCTTTCGCACAATCCATGGCATATCACGTGCTATATCCGTTTGCACAGCGCCTGGATGCAGGACATTGGATGTTATTCCACGATCCTTCACCCGCAAAGCCAACTCAACGCCAAACATGACATTTGCTAACTTGGATCGGTTGTATGCAGCCTGACTGTTGTACTTCTTTTCACCTCTGAGGTTGTCATAGTCAATGATTCCCTTCTTGTGCAACATTGATGTGACTGTAACGACTCGCGCAGCATCGGATTTCTCCAGCTCATCTAGCAACAGGTTGGTCAGCAGGAAGTGTGCTAGATGATTAACGCCAAATTGGATCTCGAAGCCCTCTTTGGTTAATCCGAGTCCTCCTGTAAATACACCCGCATTGTTTAACAACACATCTAAACCGCTGTAGTTAGCTTTAAAAGCTGCAGCTAGTTCACGAACAGATTCAAAGGAGGCGAGATCAACATCAAGACTCACGACCGGGACAGCGGCCTCAACGTTTATCTCCCGCAACGCCGCTTCGGTTTTCTCTCCTGGCCTGCCGGCGATTACAACCTCAAATCCGTCTTTAGCGAGGTGTTTTGCAGTGACCTTACCTATGCCACTGTTACCGCCGGTGATTAGAATACGTTTGGTCATAATTCTTCTCCTGAACCTAGTCTGGGTGCTTCAAGTATAGCCTTAAGTCGGTGACTGACTGAATTTTTTATCTGACTGTACGTGTTGTTGGTCCGTCTGAAAACGCGCCTCTGCCTTACTGGTATGCATCATACCTAAAACACTCGGCAACGGTCATTCATTCAATTGAATACTAAAACCTGCATCCCGATGTTTTTGCAATTAGGCATAAATGCGGTTTAGGGTTACTGTAATCCTCAGTACTTTTAAAAACCATGAATCGAAACGATTAATGTGAGACGCCCCAAAATATGCGTCGTTCAAGGCAACCAAGCAGCGGGTGAGGTCAAGTAACGTACATAGCCTAGTTTGCTGACATCTCGCTGGGGTTAACAAACAGCGCGTTAGACCACGATTAACGGATCGCGCACGAGACGCAATGAAAATAAAAAGTGAGAACATCTCTATCATACTGACAATGTTAATCGTCGCACACCTCACGGCTCGTGCAGATTCAGCGCTGACCAGTGATCCAGACACCCCAATTTGGGCGACCACTTGGGCGACCGCCAATAAGACGATCTCCGCTTTCGATGCCCCCCTGCCAAACATTAATAATGCTACCTTAAGACAGGTGGTAAGAATTAGCCGAGGTGGCCTAAAAGTTCGCGTGTCATTCACGAATGAGTTTGGTGACAGACCACTCTCCATCAACGAGGCACATATTGCCAAACGAGATCACGGTGCAGCAATCATCCGCGGCTCGAGCGAGCCACTCACTTTCTCTGGCGCAACAACCATTGTGATTCCTCCGGGTGCACGCTGTGTATCCGATCCTGTCGATATGGCTGTTGTTGATCATGCTGAGCTGGTTATCAGCACGTATTTACCTGACGATATTACCGGCTCTGAATCGCCCGTGACTTACCACGTTCGCGCATTGCAGACGAATTATATCGCTGCAGGAAACCGGTCGGGGGCGAACGACTTCGCTAACTTTGAAACGACCACCGCGTGGCATTTTCTCGCGAATGTAGACGTTGCCAACAGTTCGCTAAGTCCGGTGATCGCTATGCTTGGCGACTCTATAACCGATGGCGATCAGCAGGTAGCGCCAAACGAACCGATCGATTTAAATGCTCGCTATCCAGACCTGTTATCTGAGGCAATCAACGCCAGCGGGAAAGCCGCTAGTGTGGTAAACCTTGGTATTTCAGGCCACCAAGTGTTGCAAGTTGGACAAAGCCCTGCCGAGAGAATAAGACGTCATGTGTTATCACTCAGCGGTGTGACACACATTGTTTATTTAGAGGGTATCAACGACATTGGCTTTCCTGTTCTTATGTCGGCGCTGGGCTCTCCCACGCCAACCAATAGCGCAGCAAAGATTATCGCTGGACACCAACAGCTTATTAGACACGCAAAGGATGCAGGCCTGTTCATTATCGGGGGCACGCTAACCCCCTCTGGCGGTTCCGCTCTACCGGGTTACCATGGGGCGACCGCGGAAAAGAAAAGACAGCAAATTAATGCTTGCATTCGCAACAGAGGCGCTTCTGACGCGGTGATAGATTTTGATGCGGCATTGGCCGATCCAGAAAATCCCACAATAATGCGCGCTGACCTGACCGCCGATGGGCTACACCCGAACGTGAAAGGCTATCAAGTGATGGCTCAAACGGCCCTAATTGCAATCAACAAAATGATTCCAAATAAACGGAACGAAGCTCACTAGGTTAGCGGTCAATCGGTTGATATCACATAATCATCAAACGGCGGAGATATCGGGTCGCGTTACATTTATCGATGAGAATAGCGCAGAATTTGAGGAAAGGTTACTCAAGCCTAACGAGCATATTGACCCGAGCACAAATCGGGCCCGGTGATTGCCACCGAGCCCACGTTGTTACTTCGTTGACACTTTTCTAGAAGTTGTAAGACAGCTCTGCAAAGATCTGACGACCTCGGCCTAAGCCAACTAACTGGTCGTCGCCAGTCGCGGGTCTAAAGGGCGCTGGACCGGCAAACGTAAAGTATTGCTCATCCGTGAGATTTCGCGCGATGAGCGAAACTTGCCATTTTTCCCCAGGCATATACAGCGATACTCTTACGTCAACTTGCGTAAAGCTTTCTTGCACAAGATCCCCGAGAGGGTTTGTGACAGGATCAAATGGATCTACCGAGCTACCACCAACGAAGTAGTCTCCCTTGTAGGATAGGTTTGTGTTGATGTTAAGCATCAATGAGTCGCTTACCGCTGCTTCCCAGTTTATACCGATGTTACCCGACAAGTCTGGTGAGAAACCTGCTTCACGGCCCCTCAGATTTGCACCAGATGCAATCACGAGGTCGCCAGTCAACTCTGAGTCTAGGAAAGCCCACGCACCTGAAACAGTCATGCCTGGTATTGGCGTATTCCAGAGGAAGTCAACATCAATCCCTGATGTAGTAAGTTCACCCGCATTTGTTGTATCAAACGCGAAAATCGCGGGGTCAAAGTTTTGCACTTGCTGATTTTCAAACACATAGCGATACATCGTTACGTTAAACAAAAGATCACCGTCGAGCAGCAAAGATCTGAAGCCGATTTCACCGCCGTCTGATTCTTCAGATGCAAACCTCAATACGTCGCCAGAGGCTTCGCGGACAGCCGGATCAGGGTCATTTAAGTTAAGAACAAGTCCACCTGTTGGAAGCGTATTGTTGTCGATACCGCAAGATTTAAAACCTGCTTTGTAGGCGCCATAAGTCGAGATGGAATCATTCACTATATATGTCAAAACCACTTCAGGAGATATATTGTCGTCTTCAAACTCAACATCACCCGATTGGAAACCGGATGCTATTGCTGTGAGACCCAGCGCTGCAACACCTGAATGAATAAATGGGAAGCCAACGGACGTTGACTTTTCTTCATCTGTCCAACGCAGACCTCCGGACAGCAACCAGCTATCTGAGAACTGGTATTCGGCACTCGCAAATACTGACACCGCCTCCGCTTGAATGGGCCGGTTGGCTAACCAGTCAAAAGTAAACCCTGTCGCAGGATCTGGTCCAAATCCGATTGCCCCCAGTAGAGAGGGATTGAAGGCATTCTGTGATGTCTTGTGTCCAATGTCCCGATCTTCCCAGAACGCGCCAATTTGGTAGTTGAATGCGCCATCATTATCGCTGGCGAGACGCAGCTCGAATGTCTTCTGCTTTAGCGTATTGAGAAACGGCGCTGGTAATCCAGCGGCACTGCCATCAGGAAGTTGACCAGTCGAGTTAAATGTATCGTTGTACTCGTTATCAAGGTCTACATAACCCACCAGAGCGGTAAGGTTCAAAGACTGGCTAATCGCGTAGTTCATTTCTAAGCGAGTAAAGAAGGTATCGGTATCGTTGTAAGCAAGGCGTATGTCTCGACCTTCACCCGGCGAACCTGTAGGAACCGATGTCAGCAAAGGGTGCCCATCTGGTCCAACAAACTTGCCGTCCGTCACGTTGCAATCATGTGTTGGTTCGAACAAGTCAAACCCCGGCACGCCACCCAATGCGCCGCCGAGGATAACCGACGGATCAGCTACACCATCGCCTCCGCAGAAGATATCGAGATTACTATTCAGCGAATCTGAGCGCTGTCGATTGTAGTTAAGTTTTAGATTAGCATCGAAATTATCAGTGGGTTCCCAATGGAAGGTCACTCGCGTGATTAAGTTTTCCAATCCACGTTCGGGTTGGGCTGTTGGATTGCCGGGTGCAATTTCTACAAACTTATCGATGTCTTGTATTTCTGCCGCAACCCGCACACCTAGCGTGTCGCTAATTGGCCCGGATACAAACCCGCCAAAAGTTGTACCCTCTTCCTGACTTTCATATGAGGTCTTAAAGCCGTAGTCGAGCTCATCAGTTGGATTCGCAGAACGTAACGAGAGCACGCCTGCTGATGCCGCTTTACCGAAATAGAGAGACTGCGGTCCCTTTAATAGGGCGATTTGTTCAACATCAAAAAAGGCGCTTTGCAGCAAACGCTGCGTGCTGACTGATACGCCGTCGTAATTGAGCGCGACAGCTGAATCAAAAGCATTTCAAATAAACGACGAGCCAACGCCGCGCAACGTGATTTGTGCTCCTGCACCTGAACCACCAACGGATACATTCAGTGCCGGTACCATACTGATAAGGTCTGTTGCTTCATCTATGCGATAGGCATTCATGACGTCATCGCTGATAGTCGTGACGGCAACTGGCACGTCTTGAAGCGATTCTTTACTGTTCCGTGCAACGACGGTTACGATTTCCATGTCATCATCAGCCACTTCGGCAAACGAGGCGGTTGATAGAGCTATGGCCGTCGTCGTAAAAGTAGCGATAAGTAAGCGAGGCAAAATAGCTTTGCCAAACACTTCGTTCCTAAGACTGCGATATTTCATATTACTCCCTTTGTTTTTATTCCCGATCCTTAATTGCGTTGATTAGCATTTTGGATCGGCTTAATTTTTCTTTTTCAGCGTGCGGTCCTTTTTCGGACTCTTCTAGCATAGTGCACAGAATATCGGGGGCAAGCAAGCGCATAAATCGGGTCGTTCTAGCATTCATAATTATCTTGCCCATGAATTTCATTCGAAATTTTAGCGGTAGAAAATACACCGGTGACACTTTTGAAATCCGCCAACATAAGCCTCACTATCAAAGTCTTCAAAGCCAAAACAGTAAAGTACCTGCACGTTGTGATATTTATCACGGCAACGCCGGCTATTTCTTGCTATCTTCTTCGACTCAGGTTGTTAAACTTTATCGCGACACCCGAATAGGAGCGTGGGAAGTGAATAAGAACGAACAGAGCCGGAAGCTTGAGCGCCTGCGCCGACATCTGAACGACGGCACGATGGATTTGTCTCCCTACAGCTTGAAGGTGCCAGCATCTCACTACGTCAGCGAGACACAAAATGCTTTGGAAGTAGAGATCCTGTTCAGACAGCGACCACTCCTGGTCGCGCTTACACCGCATATTCCTCGCCAGGGAGACTACCTCTCACATGAGGTTATCGACACCAGCTTGTTACTTGTTAGAGACCAACAAGATAACGCACGTGCTTACATCAACGCGTGTCGCCATCGCGGGGCTAGGCTCGCGGAGGGCAGAGGCCACAAGCGGTCTTTCTCATGCCCCTTTCATGCTTGGAACTGGAGCTTGGATGGCAAAATAGTCGCCCGCCCTAATAGCCATGAGGGGTTCGAGGCTGTGGATGATTGCTATGACAGCTTGATTGAGCTGCCCTGCTACGAAATCGCAGGCTTGATTTTTGTTTTGCTCGAAGGCGACGATATCGAGTTGAAAGTGCAAGACTTAATGGGCGCATCATTGCCCGACATAGAAAACTACAATATCGCCAACACCAGCTATATTGACAGTCGCACCACCGAGCTAAACTGCAACTACAAATTCTTTCTTGATGGTTTTGCGGAGACTTACCACATAGCACCGTTGCACAAAGAGACGATAAGTCCCTTCTATTACTCGAATTCGACGCTAGTTGATCGGCTAGGTGAAGTTGTACACCTTGTTTCACCAAGAAAAACAATCGATAAGGAGTTCGAGAAAGATCGGGCAGAGCAAGGCGCGTTGCTACCCTACTGCACAACTGAATACCTACTGGCGCCAAATGTGCTGCTGACGCATCAAGTGGATCACATCCAGTTTTGGACGGTCTACCCCGTCGACGGCGCTAATCGTTGTCGTATTGAACTCAACGTATTTTGGCCTAAACCGATGGATGAAGAGGACAAGCGAAAAGCGAAACTGAATGTCGATCTGGTTTGGCAGGTAACCACTGAGGAAGATTTTCCGCAAAGCGTCGCGATCCATCGCAACCTAATGAGCGGTGCGATACCCGATATTGTTTTTGGTCAAAACGAACCCGCTTTAATCTACTATCATCAAAACATCGCGGCGGCAATTGATAGTGACAAGCTTATTCCACTTGTCACACTGCATGACACTGATTAAGCACCTAATTTCACTGGGAGAGACAAATGAGCATACAAAATTCGGCAAGTGAAATGTCGGAACAAGCACGCACTGATCCACATAGTATGCCTTTAGCAAAAATAGATGTGTCAGACAGCACGCTGTATGAAAACGACCTCCACGATGCCTTTTTCCGTCGGTTGCGAGAGGAAGATCCGGTACATTATCTGGCAGAAAGTCCATTCGGACCGTTTTGGTCAATCACCAGATTCGCAGACATTCAGTACGTTGATAGCCACCACGACATCTTTTCTTCAGAGCCGTCGATTCTGATTGGTGATCATTCGGAGGATATTCCTCTCACTAATTTTATCCAGTCTGACCCACCGGTACACGGTGCACAGCGCAAAGCTGTACAAAACGTTGTCGCGCCAAGCAATCTTGCCGAACTTGAACCCATTATCCGTAGTCGCGCGGCATCTATTCTTGATGGGCTCCCAGTCGGCGAAACGTTTAACTGGGTAGAGCGCGTTTCTGTCGAGTTGACCACCCAAATGCTTGCGACGATTTTCGACTTCCCATTTGAAGAACGTCATTTATTAACTTATTGGTCGGATCTGGCGATCGCAACCCCGGAATTGACAGGCAACGATGGCGTGAGTGAGGATGAGCGAAGTCGCAGTCTTGGCGAGTGCCTGCAAAAGTTCACTGCACTGTGGAATGAGAGAAAAGATCAGCCACCAAAATTTGATCTGATTTCGATGCTGATTAATAACGAAGACACAAAAGATATGGTCAACGTGCCAGAAGTATTTCTCGGCAACCTTATGCTACTCATCGTTGGAGGCAACGATACGACGCGAAACTCAATTTCAGGTGGTGTGCTCGCACTTCATGAGCACCCTAATGAATACCAAAAGTTGCGCGCTAATCCTTCATTAATACCAAATATGGTGTCGGAAATTATTCGCTGGCAAACTCCTCTGCTTCACATGCGCCGACTCGCAAAAATGGACACTGAACTCGGAGGTAAAAAAATTCGTAAAGGTGACAAAGTGGTGATGTGGTATGTCTCTGGCAACCGAGATGAAAACATCATCGATCGCGCCGATGAGTTCATCATCGACCGTTCCCAAGCAAGACACCACCTTTCGTTCGGGTTCGGCATACACCGATGTATGGGTAACCGCCTCGCTGAAATGCAATTACGTATCCTGTGGGAAGAAATTATGAAACGCTTTAGTCGTGTCGAGGTTGTTGATGCACCCACAAGGAGTCGCTCAAACTTCGTAAGGGGTATTGTGTCATTGCCGGTTCGACTACACGCGCTCTGAATATGCGCTACCAGTCCTCGAAAGCACACGCAGGCAAACTGCACTAAGTTTTGCAATACGCAAATCAAAATGCCTTTCAAATCAGCAAGCAATGCGGTCTTACATTCCTTCGAAAGTAAACGCTTCTGCAGCAAGATAGGTGTTTATGCCGCAGAGATTGGCGTCTCACGCCATCAAATTTTGCTTCCTTGAAAACACGACCTCATCAACAATGTGCTTTTTAGTCGATCTATATAGGCTCTCGTACACAGCCTAAAAAAAAGCAGAGCGTTCAGGTGATTACCGTTGTCTATTTAACGATTGGAGATCCAACACTCAAAAAAATTAGAAGTAAGTATTTCAGCTATTTAAGAATGATGGCCCACTTATTGCTTCATCACTCGTAACCATCAATTTACGAGGAAAATAATGCAATCGTTTAGAAAAATGCGTCAGGCAATTGCGGCGACCAGCTTGATTTTTGTCAGCGCATCTGTCGCTGCTGTACCAATTACAACGCTTTTTAGCACAGGTGTTGACGACACTGGTGCGCCCTTGCCAATCGGTGCCTCTGAGCAGCACTACGAGGTTACGACGGCTCACCCTAATATTTTTACACCAAAAGTTACTTCGCATGGCGCGTACATGCCAAACAGTGCGAGTTCAGCCTGGATCAGCCTAACAAGTGGACACTCCTCAGCGACCTATGAGACGACCTTTGATTTAACTGGTTACGATGTGTCATCCGCCTCATTAGATTTAAACATTGCGGTGGACAACTCAATTACCGACGTACTCATCAATGGCGTCTCAACAGGCTTTGCAATTACTTTTGGATACCCGGCATTTCAGAGCTGGAGCAATTTAGTCATTTCCAGCGACTTTGTGGCTGGTGTGAACACATTGCAATTTCTAGCGGTAAACTCTGGCGGACCGGGTGCCTTTCGAGTGCAAGCTAGTGGTGACGCAACTGCAGTTTCAGAACCCGGCGTGGTCGTTTTATTCAGCTTGGGTCTGATAGGGCTCGCAATGACACGAAGGTCAAAAGCAAAGAATTAAACGTTGTTATGCCCTTTTACACCAACGCTCACAATTCAATCATAGCGGAAACTTGGTTCGGTTTATAAAGGCGTTTACCGCAGCGACCAGGTTTCGGCTCCCATCATGTATCACAAATACAGATTCTTCCCGCTGTCCCGGCGTAAGATCATGGTGGTCAATTAAAATGACATCATCGCCATGCGAAGGAATAATTTCACCATCTAGTGAATAGTATTCTGCTTCTGCAATTGCATCGAGTTGTCCTTCATCGAACGCCCGATAAAGTGCATCGAACGTATCGGTTGTTAGAACATTGACACCATCTGGCGCGCGGCGTTTCACGTCACGCTCCGCCGCCATACCTGATACCACACCGACAGTATGTCCAACGAAGTCGTTGATGTGAGAGAAGCGGCCCTTATCTTTGGGTTTGATACGCAAAGCTCGTCGCTCGTAAAGAAATGGCACGGAAAAAGTTGCGCCAACCGAAGCTCGATCGGCAAAACTTGCTACGTTAGTGGCGACCAAGTCAACTTCACCCCGACTCGCCAGTAGCCATGATTTATTAAACGGCACAACGACCCATGAAATCGTTAGATTGTGCTCAGCACCGAAAAGCGCCACATATCTCTTAATCCAGAGCTGCGAGTCATATTTATTGGAGGGGTTGTCGGTAGTCACCGCAACTTTTAGCACGCCAGGGGTCAGCGTCTGAATTTCATCATTGGGGGCACTCCCAGCCATCGCTGTGAGCGGCCAAATCGTTAGTACAACAGCCGCTGCAAAAAAGATAGTACATATACGGTTCATCCTTCACCCCTTTCAAAAAGATTGATTAATCGTCGCTGAGCGTTCCGCCAAACCGGGCAATTTTCTATGAACAGTTTAAAAAGCCATTATTGACGCCTCATCGTCCGCAGTCATATTCAACCAAAATCGAACTACTTTTTGGAAATTTTTTCTGCGATGCTATGGTTTCCTATCAAATTCACACTTCCTAGAGAGAAACTATGATCTCCCCTCTTAAAACCATACGATTAACAATTACGATTTTATGCCTCAGCATCTCAACGGTCTCAATTGCCGATGTCGTGGAGGTTTTTCAATGGAAAGCGCATCCTGGCAGGGCACAAGATATGTTGCTTAGCATGGCTGCTGCCGCGCAGATTAGTGCATCTGAAGGCGGGCAAGTTTCTATTGACGCGCACAACATCGGGTCCACACAATTGATTAACTATGTTGTTAGATGGGATAACACGAAAGACTACGCAAAAAGCAAAGACAAGCAAAGATCATCCAAGGCGTGGGAAGCTTTTTGGGCTGAATCGAACGCAAATCCTGCTGGTGAACTCGTTGCAAGCTTCAGCGCTAACAACCTAGATCCGACTAAAAAGGCATCTGATTTCAAAGGGTCCTACGTTTACTCTGCAGCAATTTGGAAAGTTAACCCTGGTAAAGATTTGGCGTTAATCGGAAGATTTATGGAGGCGAAATCTGTTTTAGAGGCTGCGGGTGCACGAGTAGAAATTTACGCAGGCAGTTGGGGCGCCCCGGGCGAGTATCACTATGTTCTCATGTTCGATAGTTGGACTGAGTTAGAAGCAAGCTTTTCTAAACTAGGCCCAGGTAGTGATTGGGCGAAATTAATGCAGAGAAGAGCTAACGAAGAAGGCGTCGCGGAACAAATTGGCTACATTACCGCTCAAACCATCAACTAGGAGAAGGATAAAAGGTCCCCCCTGCCCTTCGCGCCGCCCTGTGCACACATCGTCTTTAAAAAGGGTGGCGCCATATCGGAAATTTTCGAATGACTAGATTCCTGACTGGGTGTCACAGAAAGCCGAACCGAACGAGCGTTCAACGTTTCACAACCGGTTGGGATGAGGCAAAACCAGGAATTCCAACTATCGTTTCTCACGTTGACAACTGGCCCAGCTTTCGCAGCCCAGTTATTGACGCGCCTGACTCGTGCCAGTGGCACGCGGACCAGATGTGAAAACACATCATTTTAAGAAGCCATGTGTTACTCTGACGGCGTAATGAGCGACACTGTTTCCTCTCTGCTTCGCTGCAGTAATCAAGGCCAGATACATGAACTACGTAAAAATTGCGGTACCTTTTTTCATTCTTTTAATTGCAATAGAGTTCATTTACGGCTGGCTTAGAAAACGGAATACTTACCGGGTTAATGACACCATTGGCAGTCTGCAAATGGGTGTTCTGAGCCAGTCAAAAGGATTGTTGCGGCTCGGTGTATCAGGACTAGTGTTCGGATATCTGATGCAAGCACTTGGAGTGAAACAACTGCCTGCAGACTCGGTTTTATTGTGGGTAGCCACGTTTGTTGTCTACGATTGCCTTTACTATTGGAAACATCGCTACGGTCATCAGTGGCGTATCATGTGGGCTTCACATTCTGCCCACCACCAAAGCGAAGAGTATAACCTCAGTACGGCGCTTCGTCAGACCAGCACAGACTATATAGGTTTCATCTTCTATTTACCGCTGTACCTTGCTGGCGTTCCGGTAGAGGTCATCATATCTGTTGGTAGCTTAAATCTCATTTACCAATTCTGGGTTCACACTGAGCATGTGCGTCGAATAGGCTTCCTTGAA
>ERZ1048686.2228-NODE-2228-length-13653-cov-4.861303_pt1 | contig 13653 bp, 10 predicted proteins | sample MGYA00383099_ERZ1048686 | MGnify/ENA primary metagenome ERZ1048686 (study PRJEB29581, sample SAMEA5548369) | metagenome | biome: marine; feature: coastal; material: water | depth 25 m | study: Short-term variability in the microbial, nano- and picoplankton... | reverse complement strand
TTTATTGGTGTTTTGCAAAAGAATAAAGATTTTGGTTTTGTGATATCTGATAATAATAAAATGTATGCAGATATTTTTATTTCTCAAAATAAAATGAATGGTGCAGAAGATGGAGATAAAGTGCAAGCAACAATTACAGATTGGCCACAAAACTCAAAAAATCCTTTTGGAAAAATTACAACCGTTTTAGGAAAACCAGGAGAACATAATACAGAAATGCATTCTATTTTATTAGAGTATAATTTACCTTACGAATTTGAATCAGAGGTAGAACAGGAAGCAGAAAATTTACCAATAGAAATTACAGATAAAGAAATTTCTAAACGAAGAGATATGCGTAAAGATTTAACTTTTACCATAGATCCAAAAGATGCTAAAGATTTTGATGATGCCTTATCATTTACAAAATTAGAGAATGGAAATTATGAAATAGGTATTCATATCGCAGATGTTTCACATTATTTACAACCAAAAACTATTTTAGATGATGAAGCTTATGATAGAGCAACGTCTGTTTATTTAGTAGATAGAGTAGTACCAATGTTACCAGAAATGTTGAGTAACGGTGTTTGTTCTTTAAGACCGAATGAAGAAAAATTAACTTTTTCGGCAGTTTTTGAAATCAATGAGAAAGCACAAATAGTAGGTGAGTGGTTTGGTAGAACTGTTACCTATTCAGATCAACGTTTTGCATATGAAGAAGCACAATCTATCATAGAAAATTGTAAATTATCTGATGATATTCAGCCATATACAATGCCTTTAGATACTTCGATTATTAATGCAACTTATAATGTAACTCCAGAAATTGTAGAGGCAACTTTAAAATTAAATGAATTAGCAAAAATTCTTCGTAAAAAAAGAATGAAACAAGGTGCAATTTCTTTTGATAGAGTAGAAGTGAAGTTCAATTTAGATAAAGAAGCAAATCCTATTGGTGTTTTCTTCAAAACATCTAAAGATGCTAATAAACTAATTGAAGAATTTATGTTATTAGCAAATAGAAAAGTAGCAGAATTTATTGGAAGTCATCAAGATAAACCCTCTAACAAAACATTTATTTACCGAGTACATGATGAACCAGATGTAGAAAAATTAGCTTCTCTACAAAATATCATCAGTAAATTTGGTTATAAGATTAATACAGAGTCTAAAGAATCAACAACAGAATCTCTAAACCAGTTATTAAATGATGTAAATGGCAAAGCAGAAGCTAATATGATTGAGACTTTAGCAATACGTTCTATGTCTAAAGCTGTGTATACGACACAAAATATTGGTCATTATGGTTTAGCTTTCGATTATTACAGCCATTTTACATCACCTATAAGACGTTATCCTGATGTGATGACTCACAGATTACTCCAACATTATTTAGATGGCGGAAATACACCTAAAGCAGATTTATATGAAGAAAGGTGTAAACATTCATCTAAAAGAGAAGAATTAGCCTCAAAGGCAGAAAGATCATCCATAAAATATATGCAAGTTAAATACATGCAAGATCACAAAGATGAAGTTTTTGGTGGAGTGATTACTGGAGTTACAGAATGGGGTATTTATGTAGAAATTTCCTCTAATAAATGCGAAGGAATGGTTAGAATTAGAGATATAAAGAGTGATTATTATGTTTTTGATGAAAAGCAATATGCAATAGTTGGTCAATCTACTAAACATATTTATCAGTTAGGAGATGATGTTGTGGTAAGAGTAAAAAACGCAGATTTAGAGCGTAAACATTTAGATTTTACTTTAATAGAAAACTAGATTTTTGGCAAATTATTTTGTGAAAAGATGTATCTCCAGTAAAGAGAGATTTGGTATATTTACTTAATTTTAATGTTAAAAAGTTAAGTAAATATTTTTTTTAACAATAAAAGATCTAAAATACCTTTATGATATTATAATTATTGATCTATAAAATGCTAATTTAATGATGAAAAAGATAATATTTATTTGTGCTTTAATATTAAGTCATGTAACATTTTCACAAACAGCCGTAACTAAAAATTTAGGAGACTATTCAATTTTAAAAGTTTACAATGGAATAGAAGTAGAACTTATAAAATCTACAGATCAACGGTTAGAGATAACTGGTGAAAAGTCTGAAATGGTCAAAATTAAAAATGTAAATGATATTTTAAAATTATCATTACCTTTTTCTTTAAAGCCAGAAAATAATGCAGCAGACGGTAAGGTTTTAATAAAGTTATATTACAATCAAAACATCGCTATAGTTGATGCTAATGAAGGATCCACTATTACAGGTAAAGATTTTAATCAAGATAAATTAGAAGTAAATTCACAAGAAAGAGCTTTTATAAATCTAACGTCAAAAGTAAAATATCTAATAGTAAGAACTTCTACTGGCGGAATGATAAAACTAACAGGTACAACAGAGAACCAAGAAGTAGATGTAGATTTATATGGTATTTACAATGGTTATGGAATGCAAACTTCAGGAAATTCAACCGTAAAAGCTGGTACAGGAGCAAAAGCAGAAATTTTAGCAGGAAAAACTTTAAGCGCTAAAGTAAGTTTTGGTGGATCTATATTTTATAAAGGAAATCCAGAATTTGTAAAAGATAAAAAAGTAATTGGTGGAATAATACAAAAAAGAGACTAGTATCTTTTAAAGTAATATGCTGTAATAACCTTTTTCGTATATTTGTATCTTAAAATAAAGAATAATGAACAGTTTAGCTATATATTTTGGATTTATTGGTGGCCCTCAAGTTATTATAATTTTAGTGGTTGTCTTATTATTATTTGGTGGAAGAAAAATTCCAGAATTGATGAAAGGACTAGGAAGTGGAATTAAGGAGTTTAAAAATGCTTCTAAAGAAGATAATTCTGAGGAGAAAATAGAAGAAAAAAAGTAATTTAAGAATACTTTATTAAAAAGAAAAACTCAATTTGTATTACGCAAATTGAGTTTTTTTAATTTATAATATTAATTATTCTTTTTTATTTTTTGCAGCTTTCATAGATTCACCAATTTGATTTGTAGCTGCAAAACTTGCTACCATGTCCGTTAACATAGAACTTGCTGCGTTAGGATTATTAGGTAGTAAAATTAAGTTGCTATTCGTATCACCACCGATAGATTGCAAAGTATCATAATGTTGAGTAATTACAATTAATGCAGATGCTTCTTGAGAGTTGATTCCCGCTCTATTTAAGACTTCTACAGATTCTTCTAAACCACGTGCAATTTCCCTACGCTGATCTGCAATTCCTTTACCTTGTAAACGCTTACTTTCTGCTTCTGCTTTAGCACGTTCTACAATTAAAATACGTTGCGCATCCCCTTCGTATTGTGCAGCAGTTTTTTCTCTATCAGCAGCATTAATTCTGTTCATTGCTTCTTTTACTTGAGCATCTGGATCAATATCGGTAACTAGAGTTTTGATGATATCGTAACCATAAGTCATCATTGCTTCATTTAATTCAGATTTTACTGCAATTGCAATATCATCTTTCTTAACAAAAACATCATCTAATTTCATTTTAGGAACTTCTGCTCTTACTACATCAAAAACATAAGAAGTGATTTGATCGTGTGGATAATCTAATTTGTAAAAAGCATCATATACTTTATCTTTAATTACTTTGTATTGCACAGAAACTTTTATTTTAACAAAAACATCATCTTTAGTTTTTGTTTCTATAATAACATCTAATTGTTGTATTTTTAAACTTAATCTTCCAGCTATTCTTTGTACACCTGGTATTTTTAAATGAAAACCAGATTGACGTATACTTGTAAATTTACCAAAGGTTTCGATAATTGCTGCTGTTTGTTGTTTAACAATAAAATATGATGCAAATAAGATTAATAGAGCTAGTACTATTAGTACAATAAATAATGAGTTCATAGTTTTTTTAGTGATTAATTGATTTATTGTAAAGATACTGAATTTCAGTAGTTATTTACGAAACGATATTTGTGGTTAATTTTACATATTATAAAATCAAAAACCCTGTAAAATTTAAGTTTTACAGGGTTTTTAATTAAATTGTTTATCTATTAATTGTCTTCCGGAAAAGTTTTGAAGATTTTTTTATTGTATTTAATCCATTTTTTATGTTGTTTTTCAGAAAGTAATGTTTTCATTGTTGCGTTTAATTTTAGATCTTCAACTTTAAGTGTTTCTAAAATAGGTTTTAGATTTTCTTCCATTTTTTTCTGAACTTTGGATTGATTAGAAAAATCGCCACTTTTCATAGATGATTTCTGAAAATTATCAATCATATCTTTAGTACTTCTCAACAAAAATGTATTTATTCTAGTGATGTCTTTTATATCTTTATTATACTTCGTTAATACTTTAGAAAATTCTTTACCTTCTTTAGAAGATAATTTTACACTTGATTTTTTAGCAGTTTTTTCAATATCATAAACAACAATTCCGATATATCGTTTTATATTAAAATTTGGTTCTGGAGCCTCTTGCTGTGGTTGTGGTATTTGGCTCTGTCTTTGATTTCTAAAATTCCTGTTACCATATTGAGCTTGAGTAGTAAAAGCGCAACTTAAAATTAAAAGTAGAATTATTTTTTTCATGATTAATTAAATAAAATTAAAAATTTATAGTTTTTCAATTGCATTTTCAAGTCTTCTAATAACCTCTTCTTTGCCAATCATCTGAATAATATCAAATAAATGAGGACCTGCTAATTTCCCAACTAAACTTAAGCGTAAAGGTTGCATTATTTTACCAAAACCAATTTCTTTGGCAGTAATCCATGCTTTAATGTCTTTTTCTGTATTAGATGATGAAAAATCCTCAATGGAAGAAATAATTGTAATTAATTCGTTCATTAACACTGGAGTTCCTTTTTTCCAATTTTTTTTACTTGCTTTTGCATCATAACTTGTTGGTGTTTCAAAAAAGAAACTTGATAATTCCCAAAAATCATCAACAAATACAGCTCTTTCTTTTATTGAAGAAACTACATTTAAAACAAAATCTTTATTTTTAGTAATTCCTTTTTGTTTTAAAAACGGCATGTATAAATCTGTTAATTCAACATCAGATTTGGTTTGCATGTATTGTTGATTAAACCACCTTGCTTTTTCTGGACTAAATTTTGCTCCTGATTTACTAACTCTTTTTAAATCAAAATTTTCTACTAAATCTTTTAAAGAGAATATTTCTTGTTCTGTTCCAGGATTCCATCCTAAGAAAGCCAGCATATTTATAAAGCTTTCAGGAAAATAACCATCTTCTTTGTATCCACGAGAAATATCACCAGAAACTTCATTTGTGTATTCCAAAGGAAACACCGGGAATCCTAGTTTATCTCCATCACGTTTACTTAGTTTTCCTTTACCAACAGGTTTTAAAATTAAAGGTAAATGTGCAAACCTTGGAGCATCCCATCCAAAAGCTCTGTACAATAAAATATGTAAAGGCATTGAAGGTAGCCATTCTTCGCCACGAATTACGTGAGATATTTCCATTAAATGGTCATCAACAATATTTGCTAAATGATAGGTTGGCATTCCATCTCCTTTAAATAAAATTTTATCGTCTAATGTGTTGGTGTCAATTTTAATGTTTCCACGAATTTCGTCTTCCATACGAAGCAATTCATCTTGTGGAGTTTTAAAACGGATTACATAATTTTCACCAGAATTAATTCTGTTTTGTACTTCATCGTTTGTTAAAACCAATGAATTAACCAAACTTCCATTTTCTCTATTATGCCAATTGTATATAAAAGTTTTTCCTTCCGCTTCCTTATTCTTTCTGAGTGCATCTAATGCTTCTGAGGTATCAAAACAATAGTATGCCCAACCTTTTTCTATTAATTTATCTGCGTATTTTTTATAGAAATCTTTACGTTCGGATTGTCTGTAAGGACCAAACTTTTCGTTTTTTCCTGGGCCTTCATCAAAAGGAATATTACACCATTCTAAAGCGTCTATAATATATTGTTCTGCATTTGCAACATAACGTGTTTGGTCTGTGTCTTCTATTCTTAAGACAAAAGTTCCATTATATTTTTTAGCAAATAAATAATTAAATAAAGCTGTTCTTACACCACCAATATGTAAAGGACCAGTAGGACTAGGTGCAAAACGAACGCGAACATTAGATTCCATTTTTTATATTTTTAATGCCGCAAAGATAGTTTTTATAATAGAAAATAGAGAAAAGAAAAAAGACTGTTTTTTATGCCTTATTATAAAACGGAATTAAAACTATATCTATTTCTGTTATTTTTGAAAACTTTAGTTATATTACTTTAAATAATCGTTTTATGATTTGTACGATTGTATAGCAATGTAAAAATAATATTGTTAAAAGTTAATTATGGTTTCATTTAAAAATATTGAGGATAAATTACATCAGTTTACGCGTAAATATTATACTAGTGAATTGATTAAAGGGTCTATTTTATTTCTTTCTTTAGGATTTATTTATTTATTTTTCACCGTATTTTTAGAATATTTTTTGTGGTTAAAACCCACGGCAAGAACTGTTCTTTTTTGGGTGTTTTTCTTTGTTGAAACATTCCTTTTAATTCGTTTTATTGTTATCCCTATTTTTAAGTTGATAGGTTTGCGTAAGGGAATTACGTTTGAGCAATCTTCAAAAATTATTGGCAGTCATTTTCCCGAAGTTCAAGATAAATTACTAAACGTTTTACAACTTCAACAAAGTAATAATCAATCTGATTTATTGGTAGCTAGTATTGAACAAAAAGTACAAGAATTACAACCAATTCCGTTTTTGAGAGCGGTAGATTTTAGGCAAAATAGAAAATATTTAAAATACGCAATAATTCCTATTTTTATTTGGATAACTATTATGTTATCAGGGAATAATGTAGCTATTACTGAAAGTTTAAACCGTGTTGTAAATCATAAAACTGCATATAATCCGCCAGCACCATTTTCGTTTTCGATAGATAAGACTAAATTAGAAGTTATACAAGGTAAATCAATTTCTATTTTGGTAAATGTAGTAGGCGAGGTGAGGCCAATTGATGCAAAAATTAATTTTGAAAATCAACAATATTTTCTTCAAAACAATGGTAATGGAAGTTTTACTTACATGTTTTCTGATGTACAAAAACCTTTAGAATTTTTTATTGAATCCAATGGAATTAAATCTCAAAGTTATACTATCAACGTAATTAAAACCCCCACAATCAATACGATCTCTTTAGATCTTAAATATCCTAATTATTTAAGAAAAAGAAACAAGACTTTTAAAAATGCAACGAATATAATAGTTCCAGAGGGAACTACAATTACTTGGAACGTAATTGCTAGTCAAACAGATTCATTGTCATTTATCAACAATAGTAGAAGAATGTTTTTTGTTTTGACATCGGACAATCACTTTAAATATTCACAAAGAATTAAGAATGCACTTAATTATCAGATTTCATCATCCAATAAAAAATTAAAAGATTACGAGAATCTGCAATTTACTGTCGATGTATTAAGAGATGAATTCCCAAAAATTTCTGTTCAATCTAATATTGATTCTATTTCTCTTGGAACGAAACAATTTGCTGGTCAGATTTCTGATGACAACGGAATTAAAAAATTGCAGATTGTTTATTATGATGTTGCGAATCCGCAAGATCAAAAGAGTCTCAATTTACCCATTACTAAACAAAATATACAAACTTTTTTTTATCAGTTTCCTGAGGGGTTAGATTTTTTAGAAGGTATAAATTACGAATTTTATTTTCAGGTATTCGATAATGATGGGTTTAATGGTAGTAAAAAATCTAAAAGTGAAGTTTTTAATTATCGACAGAAAACACAAAAAGAGATTGATCAATCATTGTTTTTAGAACAAAGAAATACAATTAGCAATATTGAACAATCTATTCAGAAACAACAGAAACAGCATAAAGATTTCGAAAAAATTCAAAAAGAGCTACAAGGCAAGAAGAAGATTAATTGGAATGATAAAAAGAAGATTCAGAACTTAGTAGAACGCCAGAATAATTATAATAAAATGATGCAACGGCAAACTAAAAAATTGCAACAAAACTTGGACGTAAAAAAGGATGAAAGTCCAAATATTCAAGAAAAAAAAGAAGAATTACAAAAGAGAATAGCGGAACTTAAAAAGCAAGATAGACAACAAAAGTTGTTGGAAGAAATTCAGAAAATGGCAGAAAAACTAAATAAAGAAGATTTAGTAAAAAAAGCAAAAGAATTAGCACAACAAAATAAACAGCAAGAACGGAGTTTAGAGCGTATTTTAGAATTAACCAAACGCTTTTATGTTGAGCAAAAAACAATGCAAATTGCAAATAAGATTGACGCACTTTCTAAAAAACAAGAAGATTTAGCTTTAAAAAAAGAGGAGGGTTTAAATGCGCAAAAACAAATTAAAAAGGAGTTTGATGAAATTAAAAAGGAGTTAGAAGAGCTTAACAAAGACAATGAGAAATTAAAAGAGCCCATGGAGCTTCCTGATGTGGAAGACGAAAAATCCGATATTGATAAAGAATTAAATAACGCAGAGGAGAATCTTTCGAAGGACGACAAATCTAATGCTAAAACAAGTCAAAAGAAATCATCTAAAAACATGAAAGAGATGAGCGTGAAAATGCAAAAATCTATGATGCAAATGGCGGGTGATTCCATTGAGGAAAACATGGATGATTTGCGCAAAGTTTTAGACAATCTACTTGTTTTTTCTTTTCAACAAGAAGAATTAATGAACAAGTTTGATGAGTCATCAACAAAACATCCAAATTTTGGCAAAGATTTAAAGATGCAAAATCAATTAAAAACATATTTTGAGCATATAGATGATAGTTTGTATGTATTGTCTATGCGATTGCCTAAAATTTCGGCAAAAATTAAAGATGATTTATCTACTACACATTATAACTTGGATTTGTCTTTAGAGAATTTCTCTGAAAATCGTTTTACTAATGGAGTTTCAAATCAACGTTATGTTATTACTGCTGTAAACAACTTAGCACATTATTTAAGTAATATTTTAACTAATATGAAAAATTCAATGTCTATGAAAATGGGTAAGGGAAAGAAGGGTAAAGGTTTTAGTTTACCGGATTTAATTAAAAAACAAGGTGAATTATCAAAAAAAATGGAAAAAGGTATGAAGCCTGGACAAAAATCTGATGGGAGCAAAGGAGATGGTAAGGATGGTAAGAAAGGAGAGAAGGGCAAAAAAGGAAAAGGAGATAAACCGGGAGAAAGTTCTGAGAATGCTGGTGGTGGTAGAGAAAAAACGGAAGACGATTTGGACGGTGAAATCTATGAGATATTTAAACAACAAAGTTTATTGCGTCAAGAACTACAAGAGCAAATCAATCAATCTGAAAATGGTAATAGTGGAATGAATGCACAAGCCAGAAAAGCATTAAGGCAAATGGAAGATTTAGAAAATGAAATATTAAAAAATGGTTTTAATGCTGGTACATTTCAAAAAATGCAAAATCTTAACTATGAATTACTCAAATTAGAGAGAGCTGCTTTAGAACAAGGAAAGGATAAAAAACGAAAATCTACGGCTAATCGAAAAGACTTTGAGAGAAAAAGCATCAAGGAGATTCAGCCGAAAAAGCAGTTTTACAATCAAATAGAGATATTAAACCGACAATCATTACCTTTGCAGCAAAATTATAAGAATAAAGTCAGAGATTATTTTTCTGACAAAAATAAAGATTAACTATGATTACTTTTAATTACGAAACTTCTTTTGAATTAAAAAGTGAAAGTCTTTTAGAGTATTGGATAGATAATGTTGTGTCGAAAGAGCATTTTTGTATTGGCGAAATCAATTATATTTTTTGTGATGATGAATATCTTCATAAGTTAAACGTTGAATTTTTACAGCACGACACATTAACTGATATTATCAGTTTTGATAATACTTTAGGTAATTTGATTAGTGGCGATATTTATATTTCTATTGAAAGAGTAATTGATAATGCTAAAGATTTTAAGGTCTCGTTTTTAGATGAATTACACAGAGTTATGATTCATGGGGTTTTGCATTACATGGGATATAAAGATAAGTCTAAAGAAGAAAAAATTAAGATGAGAAATGCTGAGAATACGGCACTATCCAATATTAAACAATTGATAATCAACTAAATACATATAAAAGTTTCACGTGAAACAATATTTTAATGAGTTTATTTACAACAACATATGACGTAATTGTAGTAGGGGGGGGTCATGCAGGAAGTGAAGCTGCTGCTGCTGCTGCAAATATGGGAGCACACACTTTATTGATTACAATGAACTTGCAAAATATTGCACAAATGAGTTGTAATCCAGCAATGGGTGGTGTAGCAAAAGGACAAATAGTAAGGGAAATTGATGCGTTAGGCGGTTATAGTGGTATTGTCACTGATAAGACGGCTATTCAATTTAAAATGTTGAATAAATCTAAAGGGCCTGCAATGTGGAGCCCAAGAGCGCAATCTGACAGAATGCAATTTGCAGAGTGTTGGAGGACGATGTTAGAAGAAACTGATAATGTTGATTTTTATCAGGATTCTGTGAACGGTTTATTGTTTGATGGTGATAAAATTATTGGAGTAAAAACTGCTTTAGGATTAGAAATAAAATCTAAGACTGTTGTTATTACTGCGGGTACTTTTTTAAATGGATTAATTCATATTGGTGATAAAAGTTTTGGAGGAGGTAGAGCAGGTGAAGGTGCTTCGACAGGTATAACTGAAGATTTGGTTGCCAAGGGTTTTGAATCGGGAAGAATGAAAACGGGAACTCCGCCGCGAGTGGATGGAAGGTCTTTAGATTACTCTAAAATGATAGAACAACCTGGAGATGAAGTCACGGAGAAGTTTTCATATTTACCAACTACTAAATCTTTAGAAAAACAGCGTTCATGTTGGCTTACTTATACTAATCTAGATGTTCATGATTTGTTGCGTACAGGTTTTGATAGGTCGCCAATGTTTAATGGTAGAATTAAGTCTACAGGTCCAAGATATTGTCCGTCTATTGAAGACAAGATAGATCGATTTGCAACAAAAGATAGGCATCAGATGTTCATTGAGCCGGAGGGTTGGACTACTTGCGAAATGTATGTAAATGGTTTTTCTACATCCTTGCCAGAAGATATTCAGGATAAAGCAATTCGTTCTGTTGCTGGTTTTGAGAATGTAAAGTTTTTAAGATATGGATATGCAATTGAATATGATTATTTTCCACCGACACAATTAAAGTATTCTTTAGAAACGAAGTTAATAGAAAACTTGTTTTTTGCAGGCCAAATTAATGGAACTACAGGTTATGAAGAGGCTGCAGCTCAAGGGTTAATGGCTGGCGTAAATGCTGCTTTAAAGACTCAGGGTAAAGATCCTTTTGTTTTGAAAAGAAACGAGGCATATATAGGAGTGTTAATTGACGATTTAATCACTAAAGGAACAGAAGAGCCTTACAGGATGTTTACATCTCGTGCAGAATATAGGACTTTATTAAGGCAAGATAATGCTGATTTAAGATTAACGCCAATAGGTTTTAACTTAGGATTGGCTTCACAAGAAAGATTAGATCGTGTTATGCAAAAACAGGAAAAAGCTGATTTATTAATAAAGTTTTTACAGGACACAAGTGTCAAGATGGAAGAGATGAACCCTATTTTAGAATCGAAGAATTTGGCATTGATTAATCAAACCATGAAACTTTATAAAATTGCAGCGCGTCCTCAACTAGAGTTTTCTGATTTTAAAAACCTAGAGAAGTTAAATCTATTTTTAAAAGAAAATGCTATTGATAAGGAAGTGATTGAACAGGCTGTTATTCATCTAAAATATTCAGGCTATATAGAAAAGGAAAAAAACAATGCTGATAAATTAAATAGATTAGAGAATGTTGCGATACCCTCTAAATTTAATTATCAAAATGTTAAATCTCTCTCTTTTGAAGCAAGAGAAAAGTTGACAAAAATACAACCTACATCAATATCACAAGCGAGTAGAATAAGTGGTGTTTCGCCAAGTGATATTTCTGTTCTTTTGGTTTATATGGGTAGGTGATTGGTGAAAAAAAAGCTAATGTTCCACGAGGAACATTTTGTAAAGAAAGAGAAATATGAGGGAAAAAAGACAACTTCATAATGGGTTAGAGCCTTTTTTAAATTGTAAAGATTTTACAGTTTCTGGAGAAACATATGAAGTTATGTTTAATTCCAGTTATGATATGTTGGTTACTTCACCTGTTCCTGTAAACTTAGAAGAGTATTACAAAAGCGAAGATTATATTTCACATACAGATAGTAAAAAATCAATCTTAGATAAAATATATCAAATTGTAAAAAACTATACTTTAAAAAGGAAATTATCTTTAATTAATTCTTTTAAAAATGATACAAAAAGTATCTTAGATGTTGGAGCGGGAACTGGAGATTTTTTGAATGTTTGTAAAAATAATGGTTGGAATACAATTGGAGTAGAACCAAATATTAGTGCTATTAATATTGCTGCAGAAAAAGGAGTCTTCTTAGAAGAAAACTTAGATAAGATTCAAGATAAAAAATTTGATATAATAACACTTTGGCATGTTTTGGAACACGTAGAAATGTTATCTGATTATATTTTGAAATTAAAGAAGCTGCTTTCTGATAATGGCAGGTTAATTGTTGCGGTTCCTAACCATAAAAGTTACGACGCATTGCATTATAAAGAGTTTTGGGCGGCATTTGATGTCCCAAGACATCTTTGGCATTTTTCTCAAACATCAATTCATAAAATATTTGCTACTGAAGAAATGATTGTTGAAAAAACAATACCAATGAAGTTTGATTCTTATTATGTTTCTCTATTAAGTGAAAAATATAAAACCGGAAGAATGAATCCAATCAAAGCAATCTACAGGGGTTATTTGTCAAATTTAAAAGCGAAAAGCACTTCAGAGTATTCGTCCTTAATTTACGTGATTAAAAAGTGTTAAAAACACTTTTAAGATGTGTTTTACGTGTTTTTGTTTATCAAGATGTATAATGTGCTTAATAAAATCAAAAAAGCTCTTAAATCAAACATTTTAAGAGCTTTTTTAATAGTATTTGTTTATGGTAATTATTTTTTAATAAGTTTTAACTATTTAGTAAATATACACCGAACAGTGTAATGATAAAATAGACAGCTAAAGACATCGCTCCTGAATAATCTTTTGCCAAACGTTGGCCCACAAGCATTAAAATTAAACTGACCGCAGAAAGTTCTATACCCATTAAAGCAATTTCTTTCGATTCTGATACATAAATCTGATATACGCCAATAACCATTAAAATTGATGCAATTATTTCTATAATTAGAAGAATGGTTAACAAAAGAGGAATATTGTTTTTTAAAGGTGATTTCTGAAAATGATTTTTTATAAAGTCTGTAGTTCCTCTCCAATCTGATATTTTTTCAAATCCAGATAAAACAAAAGTGATAATTAAAAAGAGTAAGATCAAAACTTCTGCAGGGTAATTAGAAAATAATTTCATTTTTACTATTTATTACGAATAATGGATGAACTTTTTATTTGCTTTCGTTTTTACTTCTTTAAGATATTCATAAGATTTTTAATCTTATCGACAATTGTTTGTGCTAATCGTTCTTTACTTTCTGATGACCAACCAGCAACATGAGGAGATAACAAAACATTATCAGAATTAATTAGGT
>ERZ1048686.2227-NODE-2227-length-13656-cov-7.192265_pt1 | contig 13656 bp, 10 predicted proteins | sample MGYA00383099_ERZ1048686 | MGnify/ENA primary metagenome ERZ1048686 (study PRJEB29581, sample SAMEA5548369) | metagenome | biome: marine; feature: coastal; material: water | depth 25 m | study: Short-term variability in the microbial, nano- and picoplankton... | reverse complement strand
AAGCGCGCCGCGCAAAAGCATGCTCGATAAGATAATATGGTATTTTCAACAGTTACAAAGCTCTATCCCTGTTTTCAGCCTCGATGCTTCCAAGTCCCGAGTTTTGTAAATGGGTTTCGAAATATGCACGAAAGAAGGGAAGACCCTCAGCAAGTTTCAAAAACTCATCGCGCGTTAACACCAAAACCTTTGTGTCTTCGATCGCAACCGCGGTGGCAATCCGCCGCGTTGCTCCTATCAGCAAACGTTCTCCAAAGTGATCGCCCGCGATAAGAACGCGGGATGTCTCTTCTCCGGTTTCGGGATCTATGCCCGTGATTTCTACGCTGCCGCTAGCGATCGTGTAAAACCCGTCTGAGCGCGCGCCATTTTCGTAAATTCGATCCCCCGCGCGGTATAAAACATATCGCGCATCTTGCGGCTTTTCCGAATTAATCTGAACCACTGAGCGGGGAGAAAACCCGTCCATCAGCCAGTTCCAAAGCACAGAGATGCGGGTTTGCATGCCGGGTAAAAACGAAATGTAATAGACCCGCCATAACAACCAGGCCAAACGGCCTGTCAGCTTGATACCATAAACTTCCGCGACACCGCGCCCGGCGCCAAGCGAGGCCAGCGATCCTTTTGAACTGTAATGAAACTTCTTCAAATTCTGATTTTGAAGGGCTGCAACAACATTTTGCGCCAAATGCTTTGCCTCTCGCACGGCAAATTGGGCTGTTGGAGGGGCGAAATCTTCGCGGTCTGAGGCCGTTTCAGTCATTGGTATTAACGCACAATCCCCAATCGCCCAAATGTTTTCAAACCCATCCGCCCGAAAATCACGCCGAACCAAAATTCGCCCCTGCTCAAGCGTTAGAGGCATCTTAGCAACCACGGGCGCCGGCGTATTGCCAATGGTGGCCACGATGGTGCGCGTATCAATCACCTCTCCGGTTGTGGTGACAAGCTGCGTCCCCGTTGCTTCTGCGACACCGACGCCAAGCTGCACTTCAATGCCCCGCTGGTTTAATTTGTTCTGCGCATAAGCGGCGAGACTTTCAGGCATTTCATTCAAGATACGATCGGCAAATTCTAACACGACAACGCGTATTTCTGAGGCATTTATATTTGGATAGTAGCGTAACGAGCGATCGATCAATTCTTTTATCTCACCCACGGTTTCAATTCCCGAAAACCCCCCTCCGATCACGGTGAAGGTAAGGGCGCCTTTCTTCACCTCGGGAAGGCGGGTGATATCCGCATGTTCCAGCCGCTCGATCACGTGCGCCCTTAACCGCCGCGCATCACTGAGCGTTTTCATGGTGAAGGCGTGTTCGCTTAGGCCGGGTGTGCGGGTTAAATCGCTTCCAGACCCAAGCGCAATAATCAGGTGATCATACTCCAAAACCGTAGGTCGGCGCTGTACACCTTGAAAAACGGTTACAGTTTGCGCCTCTGGGTTGATACTATCAACCTCAGCTTTTCGTATAAAAATCTCCCGCGTGAGAAAGCGCAAAGGCGAAACAGCATTTACCGCTGAAATCGCGCCGCCTGCCACCTCGGGCAAGAGAGGTTGGAACACAAAATAATTCTCACGATTTACAACTTCGATTGCCGCTTTTTTGCCCATTAAGCGTTGCAGATTGCGGGCAGCGTATAATCCAGCGAAACCCCCGCCCAAAATCAAAACCCGATGTACCATTTCAAATAAACCTTTTTACGCCGCGCGTATTCGCTGTTTAACTTAATCCACCACGCTTTCATATCCTTTGTAACGAATTAATCCAAAAGCATAAGCTTGCTATTTTAATTGCGAATATGAATGTTTTTGAATTCCACGGACAAAACGTTTTACCTTCTTTGCACAGCGTTAAAATTAACGAAACCACCTGTAATAATTACGATCCGGTTTAATGCGGTTAGTTTTACGCAAAAGGCTTTTGAAAATTTACCTTTCAATCTTTCACTGCGTTAACAACTTTAGGAACTAAATTATGGCGCGCTTTCATAAATTTTATTTACGCAACGCTTTGCAGCCAGATGGCAGAGATCAGAAAAATATACGCCATGCTCAGAAATACCGTTTAAATTTTGCGTGCAATCGCCTTTCCTGAACAGGTAGATTCTTTATGCAGACTTATAAAAATAGCGTTCAAAAAAGTAACACCTCGATTAGAAAATAGGGTTTAATAGCGATTATGGAATTTGATTACATTATTGTTGGGGCGGGCAGCGCGGGCTGTGTTTTGGCGAAGCGTTTGGTCGAGGCGGGTCATAAAACATTGCTGTTAGAGGCGGGGGGGCGTGATAATTATCACTGGGTGCATATACCAATGGGTTATTTATATTGCATTGATAATCCACGCACAGATTGGCAGTTTAAAACACAACCACAGATCGGTTTGAACAATCGCAGCTTGTTATACCCACGGGGAAAAATATTAGGTGGTTGCAGCTCTATAAACGGAATGCTCTATTTGCGCGGGCAGGCCGCGGATTATGATCACTGGCGACAATTAGGCCTTGTGGGCTGGGGTTGGGATGATGTGCTGCCTTATTTTAAAAAATCCGAAGATTATGTAGATGGCGCATCTGAATATCACGGGGCGGGCGGTGAATGGCGCGTTGAGCGGCAAAGGCTGCATTGGCCAGTGTTGGATGATTGGCGTCGGGCTGCGATAAGCGCAGGCATTCCGCCGGTGGATGATTTCAACACAGGCGATAATGAAGGGGTTGGATATTTCAAAGTAAATCAACGCTCCGGCTGGCGATCAAATACGGCAGGCTCTTTTCTTAAAACGATCAAACACAAAGATAATCTATATTTAAAAACGCATGCCCAAACGCGGCGCGTCATTGTAAAACAAAACCGTGCGGTTGGGGTAGAGTATCAACAAGGCGCAACCCAAAAAACGGCTTATGCAAGGGCGGAAGTCATTCTGTGCGCGGGGGCTATAGGATCTCCGCATCTTTTGCAATTATCGGGGATAGGGCCCGCGCCGCATCTACAAGCGCATGGCGTTGAAGTGCTTCAGCATAGTCCCGAAATTGGCGCAAATCTGCAAGATCACCTGCAGTTGCGCTGTTCATGGCGTTTAACGGGGGCAAAAACGCTGAATACTTTGGCCAATTCGGTTTTTGGGAAAGCTAAAATTGCTGGTGAATATTTACTTAAACGGTCTGGACCCATGTCGATGGCGCCCTCTCAATTGGGAGCTTTTGCAAAATCACGCCCGGATGTGGCAACGGCAGATTTAGAATACCATGTGCAGCCTTTGTCTTTAGATGCTTTTGGCGAACCACTTCATGATTACCCCGCAATCACCGCCTCTGTTTGCCATTTGCGGCCTGAAAGCCGCGGAGAGGTGCGGCTTTCCAGCTCAAACCCCCTTGATGCCCCCTTAATATCTCCCAATTTTCTGTCTAGCGAAGGCGATCGATTGGTGGCAATCGATGCAATTAACCTCACGCGAAAGATTATGGCGCAGCCCGCCTTGCAGCAATATCAGCCAAAAGAGCAAAAACCAGGGCTGCAAGCGCAAACGGATCACGATCTAATTCACGCGGCGGGAGAGATTGGGACAACGATTTTTCATCCAACATGTAGCGTGCGTATGGGGCAAGATGTAACGGCGCCCTTGACCGAAAAACTGCACCTTCGCGGCATAGAAGGCTTAAGAGTGGCCGATGCCAGCGCAATGCCGTGTATTACCAGCGGAAACACCAACGCTCCAACCATCATGATTGCAGAAAAAGCAGCAGATTTAATCTTAAACAGCCGGCAATGATATGCGCTTTAGGCGCAATAGCTCGTTTCGTCGCGCATCGCAGGTTACGTGTTCCTTGGGAACCCGCTGTCAGAATCAGGTTTTATGTGGCCGCGTGGATCAAAAAATTGCGCGTTTAAAGCGTTTGTCGCTGCACAACGCCACTCTCAATCGTCTAATATTCAAAACTTTCAGATCAGACAGGGAAACATGAGGTTAAAGCAGGTCCATTTGAGCCACCTATTTTACCAAAAACTCCTTGGAACAAAGGTGCACACCCAAATAAACGTTATAAGAAAAGCGCATATTTAGACATTTTTGACATGTTTCAATCAGTATATATAGACCTGATACTTTGCCGCATGCGACCAAAGTTAATGCATTAAAAATGCTTAAATTAAGAGCATATGCGGATTGATAAAGGAAAACAGCTAAAGCGCCGTGACCAAACTGCATCAAAAGCCATTGGATAAGTTTGAGATCTTGCTTTGGTATTTTGCGGAACATATCACGCAAAATGAATCGGCGGGCTATCGCTTTATGTGTTTGCATAAAGCTCAAGTTCTTCTGCTAACCTTTAAGAAAAACTCAGTTTTTCTCAAGTGATGACATACCCAGAAATATTTAAGCCTCTGGCGTAACTTGCAAGTTGAGATTTGGAAAAAATTCCAGACTGTGAAGTCAAGTAATTTTATTTGAAAATTTTTAAAAAAACCGATTGACCAACCCCACCCATATACGTCAATTTGTGCAAATTGGCCCGCGTGACACAAGATGTGGTGTTCGGGCGGGGCGGCAGACGAAATGAAATGGTTGTTTGACCTTCGGAAACACGCGTTGGGGCTCAGATGGCCGTTGCGCCAATCAGCCGGGAACCGGCGAGTATAAAAAGAGGCACGTTAAAATGAAAATTGAACGCAATTTTACAAAAAAATCAGCCGATGCATATGGCGGGATTGAGTTTGTCACCACATCCTCAGAAATCAAAAATCCCGACGGTACGGTTGTTTTTTCGCTTGAGAATATTGAAGTGCCAGCGACATGGTCGCAGGTTGCAAGCGATGTGATTGCGCAGAAATATTTTCGCAAAGCGGGCGTGCCGACCGAATTGAAGCGCGTTAAGGAGGCAGGCGTGCCCGAGTTTCTTTGGCGCTCGGTCGCGGCATCACCCTCAACGCCGATCACCGGCGAAACGTCTTCAAAGCAGGTATTCAACCGTTTGGCGGGAGCTTGGGCGTATTGGGGCTGGAAGGGCGGCTATTTTTCAACCGAAGAGGATGCGCGCGCGTATTATGACGAAATGCGCCATATGCTGGCGACCCAGCGCGCTGCGCCCAACAGTCCACAATGGTTCAATACAGGCCTGCATTGGGCTTATGGTATTGATGGTCCAAGCCAGGGTCACCATTACGTGGATTACAAAACCGGCAAGCTTGTAAAATCAAAATCTGCTTATGAGCATCCGCAACCGCACGCTTGCTTCATTCAATCAGTCTCAGATGATTTGGTGAATGAGGGTGGTATTATGGATCTGTGGGTGCGCGAAGCGCGCCTGTTCAAATACGGATCCGGCACTGGCACTAACTTTAGCTCATTGCGCGGCGATGGAGAGCCGCTTTCTGGGGGCGGAAAATCATCCGGCCTGATGGGCTTTTTGAAAATTGGCGACCGCGCCGCTGGGGCGATAAAATCGGGCGGTACAACGCGCAGAGCCGCCAAAATGGTGATTTGTGACGCGGATCATCCCGATATTGAAAATTTCATCAATTGGAAAGTGAAAGAAGAACAAAAGGTTGCCAGTATCGTCGCGGGCAGCAAAATGCATGAGGCCAAGCTGAATGAAATATTTGCCGCAATCCGTGCTTGGGATGGAAGCAGCGAAGATTCGGTAGATCCAAGCAAGAACACTTCTTTGAAATCGGCAATTCGGGCGGCAAAGAAAGTTGCTATCCCGGAAACATATGTGAAGCGGGTTCTGGATTACGCCAAGCAAGGCTATGATAGCATTGAATTCCCAACCTATGATACAGATTGGGATAGCGAGGCCTATGCCTCTGTGTCGGGTCAAAACTCAAACAACTCAATTCGCGTAACAGATGCGTTTCTGAAGGCGGTGGAAAACGATGCGGATTGGGAATTGCTACGTCGTACGGATGGATCGGTCGCCAAAACCATCAAAGCCCGGAAGCTGTGGCAGGATGTTGGACATGCGGCTTGGGCCTGCGCCGATCCGGGCATTCAATATCACGATACGGTAAACGCTTGGCATACATGCCCCGAAGATGGTGAAATCCGCGGCTCTAACCCGTGTTCAGAATATATGTTCTTGGATGATACGGCCTGTAACTTGGCCTCTATGAATTTATTAACGTTCTTAAAGGACGGAAAATTCCAATCTGCCGATTACATGCACGCGACGCGGCTTTGGACTGTGACGTTGGAAATTTCTGTGATGATGGCGCAGTTCCCATCAAAAGAGATTGCGCAGCGGTCTTATGATTTTAGAACGCTTGGTTTGGGTTATGCCAATATTGGCGGTTTGCTCATGAATATGGGCTACGGCTATGACAGCGTTGAGGGGCGTGCGCTTTGTGGGGCATTAACCGCATTAATGACCGGTGTGAGCTACGCAACAAGCGCTGAAATAGCGGGTGAATTGGGGGCGTTCCCGGGGTATAAAAAGAACGCCGAGCATATGCTGCGCGTGATCCGCAATCATCGGAACGCGGCGCAAAGCGCCGTGGATGGGTATGAAAAACTGGACGTAAAACCGTTGCCGCTGGATGCCGCGAATTGCCCGGATCAAAGCCTGGTAGAGCTTGCCCGCAACAGCTGGGATCAAGCGTTGGATCTGGGGCAGAAGCACGGCTATCGCAACGCGCAAACGACCGTAATTGCGCCCACGGGCACGATTGGGCTGGTTATGGATTGTGATACCACCGGCATCGAGCCCGATTTCGCGCTTGTAAAGTTTAAAAAGCTTGCAGGAGGTGGATATTTTAAAATCATCAACCGTTCAGTGCCCGGAGCGCTCGAAAAGCTTGGCTATAGTAGTTCGAAAATAGAAGAGATTGTGTCATATGCGGTGGGTCATGGAAGCATTGGTAACGCGCCCGCGATCAACCATACGAGCTTAATCGGACATGGGTTTGGAAAAACCGAGCTTGATAAGATTGAAGCGGCGCTGGCCTCTGCTTTTGACATCCGCTTTGTGTTCAATCAATGGACGCTGGGCGCTGATTTTTGCACGAAAGTGTTGGGCATTCCTGCGGCTAAGCTGAATGATCCAAGCTTTGACCTGCTGCGTCATTTGGGTTTCTCAAAGGCTGAAATTGACGCTGCAAATGATCATGTATGCGGAACCATGACGCTTGAGAATGCGCCGCATCTGTCAGAATCGCATTATGAAATCTTTGATTGCGCCAACCCATGTGGAAAAAAAGGTAAGCGCTTTCTAAGCGTGAACAGTCATATTTACATGATGGCTGCTGCGCAGTCATTTATTTCGGGTGCTATCTCAAAGACCATTAACATGCCAAATGATGCGACAATTGAAGATTGTCAAAAGGCTTATGAGTTGAGCTGGTCATTGGGTGTAAAGGCAAACGCTTTATATCGCGATGGATCGAAGCTTTCGCAACCTTTAGCCGCGGCGCTGGTTGAGGACGACGATGAGGCCGCGGAAATACTTGAAACGGGCAGCCAGCAAGAAAAAGCAGCGGTAATTGCTGAAAAAATTGTTGAGAAAGTCGTCGTAAAAGAGATTATAAAATCACATCGCGAAAAGATGCCGCATCGCCGCAAAGGTTATACCCAAAAAGCCATCGTCGGCGGGCACAAAGTCTACCTTAGAACCGGCGAATATTCTGATGGTGCTTTGGGCGAAATCTTCATCGATATGCATAAAGAAGGCGCCGGCTTCCGCGCTATGATGAATAATTTTGCAATCGCGGTATCCGTCGGCTTACAATATGGTGTGCCGCTGGAAGAATTTGTAGACGCCTTTACGTTTACGAAATTTGAGCCGGCGGGCATGGTGCAGGGCAACGACAGCATCAAAAATGCAACGTCGATCCTTGATTATATATTCCGGGAATTGGCCGTCAGCTATCTGGATCGCACGGATCTTGCACATGTGGCACCGGAGGGGGCAGCCTTTGATGATTTGGGGCGTGGACAAGATGACACGGTTCAAAATGTTCAAGAAGTCACAGAAGATGCAGCGTCTAAGTCACTGGCAGTGCTGAAAAAAATCAGTTCGTCTGGTTATCTGCGCAAGCGCCTGCCCGAAGATTTAGCCATGCTGCAAGGCGGCGCCGCAGAGGTTGCTGATGTCGAGTTGGGTGCTACTCCCAGCGCGGTATTGGTTGAAACAGAAATAAGCACACCCGCGGTTGCGACTGAAATGGATTTGCGCAGCAAGGCCAAAATGCAGGGTTATGAAGGCGACCCCTGCGGAGATTGCGGCAATTATACATTGGTGCGTAACGGCACCTGCATGAAATGCAACACCTGCGGAGCAACGTCGGGATGTAGCTAAGAGACAAGGGGCGGGTGCGCTCGCCCCCGAACGGCGTTCAGGCCACAGGCAAAAAAATATAGATATCGAGCGGTAAAAATGATGAGCTTGAACGGCGAAACTAAAGGGGGGCTTAATGCCTCCCTTTTTTTATGGCTACAACACGGACAGTGAACTGATTTTTTTAAATATCTTTCTGACAAAACGGGCCAATACATCGCGCATTGGAGTTTTCAGTAATCTGGCGGCCGCGCTGGCCAAAACTGCTTATGCAGGGCATGCGCGTCTTGATCAAATTTGTTCCATCCCCGGCTAAACGGTAAAACGTTTGAATTTCCACAAAGTTATTAGCCAGAAGCGCGATTTAACTGCGCCGAACGCGTAATTCCAAATGAATGCGCTTGCCTTTAAGACTGGCTTTCTGTCCAACAATACCTTTACGCAACAAAGTATATTTCTAAAATAACACCCTATAATACTGAGGCCTTATTCTTAAGGCCGATAAATAACCCCCTCTAAGCTTATGTTTTTAGACTTTTATTCTCTTGAAGCTCGGCAATCACTTGCGTCCATAAAGCAGCGGGTTGTGCGCCTGGAACCGCGTGTTGGCCCGCAACGATGAACGTGGGCACCGAGTTCACCCCCATTTCACGCGCAGATGCATCGCGCGCGTGCGTTTCCTCTTTGTCCGCCTCTGAGTTCAAAAGTTTCAAGACCATAGCCGCATCCATGCCGCAGCTATCGGCAATATCGGCGAGCACTTCAATATCTCCAATATTTCGTCCCCGTTGAAAATAGGCTTCAAATAGCAAGTCCACCACGGAATTTTGTTTCTCTTCCACACCTGCCCAATGGATCAACCGATGGGCATCAAGCGTATTCGGTGTATGTGATATTGCTTCTAAATTCAATGCAAGCCCTGCCTTTTCAGCATGCTCAACCACGGGCGCGTAGGCTTTAACCGCTGCCTCTTTACCGCCAAATTTCGTTTCTAGATAGGTACGCCGATCCATTCCCTGCGCCGGCATCTCTGGATTGAGTTGAAACGGGTGCCAACGAATATTAAAAATTAAATTAACTTTTCCTTCTAATGCCTTCTCAAGGTTTGCTTTTCCAATAAAGCACCATGGGCAAATCGGATCAGAAATAATGTCTAAATTAACCATTCAAGTTATTCCAGTTTAAGGCCAAGGCGCGACGTTGGATTTTACCATTGGCGGCCATGGGCAACGCGTTACAGCGGATATAAGTTTTCGGGCATTTATACGCTGCGAGATGATGTTTTGCAAAACGATCTAATACGGTGCCATCCAGCTCTGCCTCGGCCATATAAAACCCCGCAATGACAAAGCTGTTTGGCTTGATTTCTATCGATGTCACCGCAATATTTACAACCCCCGGACACGTTTGCATGACGGTTTCAACCTCTAAAGGCGCCACCCGAAAACCGCCCGCATTCATCATATCATCAGCGCGTCCGCGATATGTGATTGTACCATCCTTCTCCATGATAGCCAGATCGCCGGTTAGAAACCAATCGCCGCGAAAACAAGCTTGGGTGGCCTGCGCCGCGCCAAAATATCCAAGCATCAACCCCGCGTCAGAGCGATGCACACCAATAATTCCAATTGCGCCATAAGCAACAGGGTCACCCCCCACGTCCAGCGGCAGGATTGCAAGTTTACGCCCCCGTTGAGGGCGTCCAAGCGCCCCTTGTTTTAAGCTTAGCTGAGGCGCATTGGAAATAAATGTCGAACATTCAGACATTCCATACGCTTCGTAAATAAATGTATTCGTCGCTTTACGCCAATTTTCAGCAATCATCGGAGGCAGCTTTTCGCCTGCCGATAAACAATGACGCAGGTTGGGCAATTGCAGGTTCTGATCAAACTGCAAAACTTTGCGGTAAACACCCGGAACCGCAGCCATCAGCGTCACGTTGCGCGTGCGCAATATTGCCGGAAGCCCATCGATCCGATTTGGGTTTTTCAAAACCAAGGCGGTTGCCCCCTTGCTCCAGGGGTCTAATAACCCAGTGCCCAAGGTGAAGGTCCAATTTAAGGCCCCCGCGTGCAAAAGACGATCGGATGGTTTCAGATGATACCAGTCTTTCATCATCATTCGGCGGGCCCAGATCGCGCGATGCGCATGCATAACGGCGCGGGGCTGTCCTGATGTGCCCGAAGTAAACACGATATAAGCCAATCTATTCGGATCACCTCGATCATAGTCACAAGGCGCCATGTCGCGCAGTGTTGCCAAGGTTGCTTGGGCGATGATCTGTCCATCATATTGGCTGGGCCCCGCCAATTTATGATCAAGCAAAATGGCGCCCGGCAAAATCAGCGAAACAGCATGGTCAACTTCTTTTTGCGTCCATTGCGCGGGACTGGGCACGGGAATAAGCCCTACAGATATCGCAGCCAAAAAGGTGATCGGAAAATCGATAGTGTTTCCCAAGCGCATCAGAACACGATCCTGCGGCTTTAACCCTAAGGATAGAAGCCCCGTTGCGGTTCCACGGATCGCTTGCGTTAAAGCCCGAAACGTCCATGTTTCAACAGATCCATCCGTATCTATGATTTCAAGCGCTGTTTTCTCAGGAGTTTCATCTCCTGCGTTCAAGACATAGGCCGCCAAGTTAAATAAATCAGGACAGGGCGTGGCTTGTTCACTATGATATAAAGACACCATAGGTTTATGTGGTAGAAGGCCCTGCTCAAACTTGCAAGTATATGGCAAATAATCGAAGGCTTGAACATGTCGGAAACAGATCCAAAATCAATAATCCGGATCGCCCGCGCGAATGGGGGGGACGAATCCGTTGAACCTTTGAATTTAGGTGCACGCGTGCGCGAATTGCGCAAAGCCCGCAATTGGACGCTGGAACAAGCGGCGCAGCAAGCTGGACTTGCCCGCTCGACCTTGTCAAAAATTGAAAATAGTCAGATGTCTCCCACCTATGAGGCATTGCGCAAGTTGGCGGTGGGCTTGGAAATTTCTGTGCCACAATTGTTTACGCCGCCCGTGAAAAACCAAATAAACGGTCGGATGGCTTCAACAAAATCGGGGCAGGGCACCGCGCATCCGACCACCACCTATGAACATGAGCTCTTGGCTGAAAGCTTGAGTAAAAAGAAAATGCTACCTTATCATGCGCGGATTAGAGCGCGCTCGATTGAAGAGTTTGATGGCTGGGTACGCCATGATGGTGAAGAATTTCTTTATGTTCTTACCGGAGTGGTAAAACTATTTACCGAGTTTTATGAACCGTTGGAAATGCGCCGAGGTGACAGTGCCTATTATGATGCCACGATGGGGCATAATGTGATTTCGACCAGCGAAGAAGATGCTACCATTTTGTGGATAACCTCTTTGGCCTGATAACAGCCCGTCAAGGCGTTTAGCGCGTGTCATTTCTCGACCCACCAAACATCGGGAAGAAAACCAATACGATCGCCATAAAGGGGTAGGTGGTCGGGGTATTTCAAATTGGCTTTATGCGCAATGCGACTGACACCATCATGATAAATTGGAATGACATAGCGGCCGGCCATTAACACCCGATCCATTGCTCTGGTGATGGTTTGAACATCATCGTGCGATTTGGCATGCACCAATCCTTCAATAAGGCTGTCCAATGCTGCCGATTTCACCCCCATAAGATTTCGCGTTCCATCGACATCGGCCATCTCTGAACTCCAATATAGTTTTTGTTCATTGCCCGGGCTTAAAGACAGATCGCGCCGATAGGGCGTCATGTCAAAATCTAAAGCGCGGATACGTTCTGCATATTGCGCCCCATCAACAAGCGAAATCTCGACTTCAATCCCAAGCCGCTGCAAGGCTTGACTGTAAATATCAAGGATAGATTTATATTCCTGGGCGCCCTGACGCAGCAATATTTCAAACCTGACTGAGGCAGCTTGAGGGTTCATTAAAACCCCATCGCGCACTTTATAACCCGCTTGCGCCAGCAGCGATTGCGCTTTGCGCATATTCTTGCGGTTGCCCAAAGAGCCATCGCTTTTGGGAAGCACCATGCCTTCAAGTGTTCCTGGCAACAATTGTTTTGAATACGGGGCTAGTATGTTAGCCACCTCTTCGGGGGCCACCCCGGGTTGCAGTGCCAGTGATGAATTGGAAAAATACGAACTGATGCGCGCTTGCCGGTTCGCATTTTGTGCCTCGTTTATATATTCAAAATTGAACGCGTGGATAAACGCATCGCGCACCCGCCAATCAGCAAATAGAGCACGGCGGCTGTTCATCACCAAACCGCGCATGCCGCTTGGACGCGCATGCGGAATTTCCGATTTGACCACGCGTCCCGATGCAATGGCGGGAAACTCAAACTGCGTAGCCCATTTTTCTGCGTTACCTTCGCGAAAAATATCCACCTCGCCGGCCTTGAAGGCTTCAAAAAGCGCGGTTGCATCGCCAAAATAATCAATTCTAAGCCGTTCAAAGTTCTGCGTGCCTTTTCGAAACGGCAAGTGAGCGCCCCAATACTCAGGATTGCGCGTCAATTCTATGAATTTTCCAGCTTCAAGCGCGCTGATTTGATAAGGTGCGGTTGTGATCGGAATAATATCGAGGCCAGAGGCCGAAAAATCCAGATCCTGCCATTGGGCTTTTTTCAAAATAGGCCGCATGCCGGCCAACAGCGCCAGTTCGGGATTGGGGTCGGAAAACGTGAATGTAACCGAGCGCGGGCCCGTGGCGACAGCGCTGGATATTTTGGACCATAAACCTCGGTAGCGCCAATGCCCTTCAACGCCCAAAGTCTTATATGACCAGATCACATCTTCAACCGTGACCGGACTTCCATCGCTAAACCTTGCCTCTGGCCGTAAGGTAAATCTGACCCATTCGCGATTCGTACCAACCTCGATTGATTCGGCCAAAAGCCCGTATAAAGTGAAAGGTTCATCCCAGCTGCGGCCCATCAAGCTCTCATAATTCCAAAATCTTAATTGCCATGGGCTGCGGCCTTTTAGAATATGCGGGTTGACGGAATCAAACCCACCGACGGCTCCGATTTTCAACTCTCCACCCTGAGGAGCCTCTGGGTTGGCGTAGGGTAGGGACACAAAATCCGGTGGTAGAGCCGGTTGCCCATACATAGAGATAGCAGGTCTGGCCTCTGCCCAAAGGATTGGTGCAGGCATCAACAACATACAAACTAAAGGGCTGAGGAAGACGCGAAACAAGGACATAGCGATACTTTCTATTCAAGCGAGAGGCAGGTGGCCAGTCTAGCTTATGCTGCCTGAGAGTGGTTTTCAAATTTTTAGCTTGGAGCGGGTTCAACAACGCTTTATAAAGCAAGGACTGCTCGATAGGTTTCTTGCCTGTATGAAACCTGCCTCAATGACTTAGCGCCTG
>ERZ1048686.2215-NODE-2215-length-13703-cov-4.438599_pt1 | contig 13703 bp, 19 predicted proteins | sample MGYA00383099_ERZ1048686 | MGnify/ENA primary metagenome ERZ1048686 (study PRJEB29581, sample SAMEA5548369) | metagenome | biome: marine; feature: coastal; material: water | depth 25 m | study: Short-term variability in the microbial, nano- and picoplankton... | reverse complement strand
AATGGCTCCGAGGAAGATTGCGTCCGTCTCGTCGCGGCAGAATTCAAATGAGCCTGGCGCCCATTCTTCGCCCGTTGAAATGTAGTGCTGACCGCCGCATGGGATGACCGTTTGGTCAAAACCATGGTTGGTATTTGCTTGGATTGTATCAAGAATTCGTTGAGCTTCCAAGGCGACTTCGCGCCCTGTTCCATCGCCCGGCAGTACTGTGATGCGGTGGTCACCCATGATGTCGGGACAGGGCGCCCATACATGAACGAAACCCCCGAAGAAAAAAGGCGCAAGTATGCGCGGCCAAACGAGCACCTTGATTTCCTATGGCGCGTCTTATTCCGTTCATTGCCGACACTGTAAACGGTCTCCATTGGAAATTATGGTTCACCGCCAAGGGTATGCTTCATAGGCTGTCATGTCCCAAGCACTGTCATGGCGGATGAGGGACAAAAGGAACAAGAAACCCGTGTCTCCCTTGATGACTTGCCCGTGGAAGTTCGTCAATTAGCAGATGTGATGCTCGGCGTCAACCCTGATTGGAACGTTCATGATTGGCTTGTGATGCAGGCCTCGAATTCCATGGACCTTCTGACGATTGATTTGCTCCATGAAAAAATGGCCATTGAACAACGGCTTCAGCGATTGGATGACCTCGGTCGTAGAATTGAAGGGGTTGTCCGTCAAGACGATGCTGATGACCCGTACCAGCGGAACTTGTTTGACTGCTTTGACATCAATGAAGAACACCCGTTGCGTGGTTTAGGGCAACGCGCCGTTGAGCCAAGTAAGACGGTTGAATCAGTGAACCAAGGCCAAGAGCCGCACCCCTCAAGTGTCTTCATTGACCTCATGCCGAATGACAATACTGACGACCCACTGCTTGCTATTGCCTGTCAGACCGTGTTGATCACGGTTGAAGCCGAACTTGCAAGTGGTGAACCGGTTGCCACCCTCGAAGCGATTTTCAAAGGAACCCGCTCATGCAACATTGAAGATGACGAGACAGATGAAGCCCTTGACCATCTCCTTTCCATCGGCGGATTGATTGAAATTGATGATAATTGCTTCATATTATTCCCGCAATAAGCGGGGTCCCAGAAAAGTCCCAAGTCATCCTCTTTATGTCCGGGCACAGAGTATATTGTATGGGAATACTCCGCTCACTCTCTGTTGCAACACTGACATGGTTCACCGCCACCGCATTTCTCTTCCACCCACAACTCGCTCTTGCACTCTCCATCTTAACCGCCTTTTTCTCGGAAGCCGCCCACCATCATGGCGAGATGCGAACCATGCAGCGCCACCACCGTGAGATGGTTGGGCACCTCAGAGAAGCAAATGTCCACATTGAGGGTTTAGAAACTGCTCTCACGCGCCGCCATGTAGAACTCAATACAGCCATCGAAGAACTTCGCCGGCGTGATGCGGTCGGAAGCCCCGCAGCGAGAGAACTTCTCAAGCGGCAAGAAGAGGCCATGGAGGCGGCCTCACGCGCCCTTGACAGTCGACAAGAGCGAAGCAACATCGTTCTAGAGAGTATGGAACGACTGCTTTCCTTCCAGGCTGAACAAACGGCCAACATGCAGCAAACCATGGGCGACCTTCTCCAACAAATTGCCCTCCAACCGCGGGGCAATGTTACCATGCAGGACAGTGTGCTGGTCCAAGATATGAACGCCGCGCCCTCGGCGGTAAGAAACCAACACCGCGGTACAGAGGCTCTCAGAGAAATTAACGAATGGCTCAAGCAAGAAGCGGTATCTTCACCTTGAATTGCGTTTTGGCTCTGTCATGGCGGCGATGACGAAGAAGGAGGGGGCCCGAAGAATTCTTGACGCTCAAGTCTCCCATTCCCGGATGAAAACACGAGCAACTGTTGCTGGCATCGTTGGAGTCGTTCTGTCCTTAGGGATCGTATTTCTCACGCGGTGGCAGTTTGGTCTCGCAGCCTTGCTTGTTTTTGGACTCTTGATGCAATTCTCTCTGGAACGAATGGGTACGAGTATCCGTTCAAGCCAATTGCAGGGGCTGAAGGCTCTGGGTTGGAAGGAAGACACCGAACTTGATGATGCATGCATGGAGCGGCTGAACAATCTCTTGAATTTGTGAGGGTTTGATGTGTCCAACGAACTTAACCCGTTCTCGGACTACTTCGCTGATGAAAATGCGTCGTTGCTCCGTTGGAAAGGGAGCAATTTCCTCCTTGGAATATTTTCAGTTTTGCTGCTCCTACCTCCACCTCTGCAATACCTCGGTGCTGTGTCTGCGGCCATCACCCTTGGCAGTGAAGGATTGAGGCGCCAATATCGCTCCATGAGCGAAGCTCGTCTCGTTCAATTTATTGATGCAATCGAATTTGATTGGGATGTATTGTCTGAATTGGATGTTGATGATGAATCGATGGGCCGGCTCCATCAGGCCTTCATCGCCGCTAATTTTTCAGGTATGGAGCGCACAAACTCCGATGAAAGAAGAGGCCGAGGCAGCGATGAAAAGGGACCGGCGCTTTCCGATCATATGGATGAATTCAACAAAGAACGAGGGCGTGTAGACCCTGCTCTTCATGAGAAAGAATACGAAGGGCTGGAGGGGCCTTTGCGGCAGAGCGAGCATCTTTTGCGGGATGCTGACCTTGAATATGCAAAACAAGCAGAAGAACGATGGAACGTTGCCGAAGCCAGCGATACTGACCTCATTGAAGCGGGAGTGGGGCGTCTAGGAGACCTGGTAGCAACCGAATGGTTTGAGAAAAATGCAAAGGACGGAGCCGTCTCTGAAGTGATGAAATCGGACGATACCCAATAACCAAGGTGGGGCAGTTTCAATACAGGGTCGCCTCGTGGTATCTTCATGGAGGTAAAGGCCATTCTTATTGCCGGAGGCCACGGAAGTCGTCTCTACCCCTTCACTCACTATGTCCAAAAGACGATGCTTCCATTGTTTGACCGTCCTGTCATTGATTATGCACTAGGAACGATTCGCCGTGCTGGAATCAAGGACATTACCATTGTATCGAACCAATTTATTGGGCAAATCACCCGCCATGTTGGCCAAGGACTTGAAGGAGAACGGATTCATTACGTCATCGAAGAAGAACCCCGTGGTGTTGCTGAAGCACTCAAACTCGCCCGCCCTTATAACGACCAAGTTCGTCTGTTAATCTACTTCTCAGATAACATCACTACCATGGAGTTGGACGAGACCGTAGCAAACTTTTCCGATGCGAAATTGCCGCCTGGCTGCGTTCTAATGGCAAGGGAAGAACGCCATCCAGAAGCGTTTGGAGTCGGGGTACTGGATGAAGATGGGAATCTCATCGACATTGTAGAGAAGCCTGAACATCCTCCCTCAAATCTTGCCATTGGTGGCATCTATCTTTTTGATGAACGCTTTTGGACGTACTTGGACCAAGCCGAAAGCATGCATGGAATCAACACCTCAATTTCTGACGTAAACCGTATCTATGTTAACGACAAAGAGGCTCAATTGATTTCTGTAGGCGAAGAAACATGGGTGGATTGCGGAACACCGGAAACATTGCTAAAGGCCTCGATGATGGCCAAGGAAGGTAAGCTGGACCCGACGCCGCACCGATAAGGAGGAGATGTTGTGAAAATTGGAATTATTGGAGCAGGTATGGTCGGAGGCGCCATTGAGCATTGCTTTTCAGATGCTCATGAACTTTTCATTCACGACCCCGCACGAGGGACGACTCTTGAGGATGTTATCGCCCATGTTGATTTCGCATACATCGCCGTACCAACACCTCCACACCCGGTGACTGGAGCCTGTGATACAAGAATTGTTGAGGAAGTTCTGGACGCCCTACCAGAGGGCTTCACAGCCGTCATCAAGAGCACCGTTGTGCCAGGGACAACACAACTCTATCACGATCGCTATCCCCATCTAAAAATTGCTTATTCGCCTGAATTTTTAGTAGAGCGTCAACGCTTGGAAGATTTCGCCAATCAAGATATTTTAGTTGTCGGCTCCCATCACGAGGATGTTGTTCAGCGTGTGTTTGAGCAACACAAGCAAGCTGGAGTGCTTCGTAGAGAACAGTTGTTTCATGTGACACCGACCCAAGCAGAATTGGTCAAGTACACCAAGAACACATTCTACGCAGTCAAGGTCACCTTCGCCAACCAACTGTACGATATCTGTCGGGCCATGGGGGAAGATTGGTACGGTATCCGGGACATCATCACGGCAGAGCAGGCACAACCCATTGGCCCCTCCCACCTTGACCCTATTTTCGGACTAAATCGAGGTTTTGGGGGCAAGTGCCTTCCAAAAGACAGTCTGGCCCTCGGGGTACTCGCTGAAGAATTAGGCGTCAAATACGCACTGATGGATGCGATTCAGCACGATAACGCACAGTTGCGCAGCATCCTTACCGGCAAACCAAGTGATGTTATCACCAACGATGATTGATATGGTTGAATCATCCCTTTTAGCCCGCCTTGCACCACGAGGCTCCTTGCTGCGGTTTGGAATCGCAGGCAGTGTTAACAGTCTGGCATTCTTTATCCTCTGGGAAGTATTTTTGGTGGTTCTGTCGGACACAGATGTTCGCATCTTATGGGGCACTGCTTGGGGGTTAACTGGAGTTATGGCCCATTTCGTTCATCGCGCCTACACCTTTGATTCAAGGAAACCCGTCAAGTGGACTTTTGCAACTTCAATTCCAACCTACGTCATCAGTCTCGTTGGTTCAAGTTTTACCATCGGAGAACTATCGGGTATGTATCCGACGAATCTGAGGGAGTTATCGGTTCTGAACATGCTCGCTTGGGGCTTTATTGTGTGGCTTACAATGCGAGTTCTGGTCTTCCAATACAAGGAAGATGAGTCTCATTCTCAAACGGCATGAGTCTCAAGAACCCCAAGCGGGATGACCTCAAGCGCATGTTGATGGGTGGCTTCTAAATCAATAGGGCAGGCTTGGCCAGCATTGACTGCGTCAAGCCATGTTCGGGCACACACACACCATGAGTCGCCTGGCTTTAACCCCGGAAAATTAAATTCTGGAGCGGGCGTTATCAAGTCATTTCCTTGGCCTTTTGCAAATTGAAGAAAGTTTTCATTGAGGACGCAGCATACCGTGTGGGAGCCGCGGTCGTTGGAGTCTGTATTGCAACAACCGTCTCGATACCAGCCCGTCAGCGGTTCGTTTGAGCAGGTTTGGAGTGGCCCTCCAAGCACGTTGATACTGGGGTCCATGATTTGTCTGGATGTTCCAAAGTCTTTCAAGACTTGCTTTGGATGTTAGCCAAGCCCGGCCCACGCACGAAACCTCTGCCACGCCGTTCTCTCGGGAAGTGAATCCGATAGGCCAAGCATCACGTCCAGTTCTCCTGATTTTTCAAGAATCACGAGATGATCAAACCCTCCGACCAAAGTACCATCGATGAGAATTTGTGGGACAGTTTTCGCACCCCGTGACGCCATGCTGAACGCACGCTGAACCGAAGGTGAGTTCTTGAGGCGGCGCTCGGTAACCTCCACCTGTTTGCTCGCAAACAATTGCTTTGCACGAACGCAAGCACCACAACCCTTGTTGGTCCAGATGACGACGTCTGGTTTGGTCTTCGCACCCACAGGCCTCGGTGATGGCGATGCGGTTTGAAGATAGCCCTCACAGGGGGGTTCCCAACCGTTGAGTTCTTGGGGAAGAAGCGTTCGTGCTCATCCGATGCTACCTGATACGGTTCACAAATTACCCCGAGAAGAACGGTTTGCCTATGCGCGACTCCTCGCTTACATCGCACGAATTGATGATGAATTGACCATTGATGAGATGGCGATGTTTGAACAGCGCCTCGGAACTGCCTTGCTTTCGCCCAACCAGCGCGAAATGATCCGGGATGATTTGAGGAACCCGCCCTCCCTCGAAGAGTGCATGGAGAATTTGTCCGGGGAAGCCGGTCGTCTCGCCCTGCGCGACGCAGTCATGATGGCTGCAGCTGATGGGAACGTCGACGAAGATGAGCGCGATGCGCTCGAAGACATTTCAGAGGTCTTGGGCCTCAAGGAAGATGCCGTAGACCAGCTGCTTCAGTGGACCGTAAAGGGCTACAGGTGGATGAAAGAGGGCTACGACATTTTGGATAACCTTGAGGAATGAACCATGTTTCCTGATGGTTTGAGCCATCGGTCACCACAGGAATTGCGCAGGTATGCCGAGGTTTTGGTCTACATTGCTGCAGCCGACGGTGAACTCGTTAGGGAAGAAATTGCAGTGATTGAAGCAATGATGGGACGTTGTATGATCCACCCCGAAGTCAGAGTGGACATTCGCTCAGGATTTGAGCATCCCGTCCCGCTCGAGCAGTCGCTCATGGATTTAGAGCACGGACTCATTCGTTTTATTCTAAGAGATGCTGCGTTTGTTGCAGCAATTGATGGGAGCTACGACCCCAAAGAAATCAAAGCGTTGAAGGCAATTGCAAAGGCTGGCGAGGTCAGTAAAGAGGATCTTTCCTCCCTTCTTGATTGGGTTGGAGACGGTTGGAATTGGTATCAGGATTTTTCAAAGATTCTGTGAACAAAACGACAAAATTTGAGCCTTGCGGTAAGAGTCACATTCAAAGATAGAAAGCCGACCCGCTTGGAGTGGTGGGGATGATGCAAAACGGAGTCAGCGGATGGTATGCGCGCCTAGATCGATGTCTTGCAGATCGCAATAAACAAATTGACATCTGGCTCAGCACATGGGAGCAGTCCCTCAAATCCTTCCAACCTATAGCCGCGCTTTTACCTGAAGATTGGCCGACACTTCCGGCAAATCTTCTCACCGACCCGGGTCATGTGCTTGACCATCTTTTGGCTCGGCACGATGCTGAATCGGATGGTCGCTCACCTCGGGGCGCCCACCCAACTCCTCCTCGCTTGGCTGACGCCGTCATTGCATCTGAAATGCGGGAAACCCTCATCAATCCTAAGAAACCCGTTCAACAATCAAATTTCCTTATGAGCAACCTTCCACCTGGCTTCAGGCAACATGTCGAACAACTCAATCTACCCGTCGCATCTCAAGAAAACGAAGTGGACAATGAAGCGGAAGCGGAAGCGGTTGAAGAAGGCCGTCGCACCCTAAGCGGGATTCCACTCCCCGTAGCAGATACCGCCACTGGCGGCGGTTTATTCCATGCACGTCTGATTCGCCGTCACGCTGATGCCCATGATGAGGCTGATGCTGAAATTAAGAAAGATGACACCCGTCGTTTCTTCAGCAACATCCAGCTTTTGGACATCGATCCTTTGGTCGTTCAAAGCACAAAGGCCCGTCTTCTTCTCGAGTCCATCCGACACGAACTGGTCAGTTTCGGCCCGGAGACACCCGGTAAAATTTCCCGAAAAGAAATGGAAACACTCCTTGACGAAGGCGTACAACAAGGCGATGCGCTCCAAGGTGAATGGCCGTGGTCACAGCAACCCCGTTTGGTCCTCACCAACCCTCCTTGGCTTCGAATCAAAGACCGATTCCGAGGCATGGAAGACGGAAGCCGTCTTCGCAAGGAGCTTGGAGAACAGCTTCGCGCTCTGCAAGACAACAACAAACCTCGTTTCTCAACCATGCGAGGTAACGTTAACCTCTACCGACTGTTCATTGAGCGCAGTTTGCAAATATTGGAAGAAGGTGGCCGATTACGAATGGTTGCGCCGGACAGTTTGTTGCGTGAACAATCCTCACATCCGTTGCGAGAACTGTTGGTCATGGAACATGCCTGGACACAGGTATGGGCCATCGAAGAGGCCAACCTCCTGTTCCCCGGCATGACTCAAGGCGTTGTCGTCTTGGGCATTACCGCTGACGGTGACCGAACCAACCTCATGATTCACGGACCCATTACCCGGTCAGACCTCCGCCGAGATGGTGAAGGATTGTCGAGTCGCGTACCTGTCTTTGAATTGAAGGATGAGCGATGGACTTCATGGGCCCGAGACACATGGGCAGTACCCCGGCTTCCTAGGGACCGCATTGAACGCAAGTACACCCTTGAGGTCCTGGACCGTTTGGCCTTACTCCCTCGCCTGAGCGATGCAACCCATCCGCTGACCACCAACGAACGCCAAGTCCGTGTTCGCGTCGGTGAAATTGACCAAACGGCTCATGCTAAGTTCATCGAAACCTGGGTCAAAGGAAAGCGAAGTCGCCCCTTCATTCGTGGCGTGCACTTTTCCGAGAATGAAGACGGTGAAGTCTTCATTCGCCACCCTGCGTTCAGAACCGATATTCCTTCGCGAGCCAGTGAACGCCAACTCGCCATGTGGATCGGAGACCATCATCCTCGCTTTGGGCCTCGCCTCGCCTGCCAAGCCAGCGTCAACGCGCACCAAGAGCGCCGACTGCGTTGGGCCGTTATTCCTGAAGGAAGCGTACTGGGTAACAGTGTGAACCATATTGAACTCCACCAAGAAATACAAGACCGCCTCGTGTCGGAACATGATAATCTTGAACGTGGTCTGAACTGGTTGTGTGAACACCTCAACAACGATGATCTCGACGAGTGGGCTCGTGCATGGGCTGCAAACAACAACGTCAACAATTACGAATTGGAAATGCTTCCTCTGGAATTGCCCGGGGCTTTTCCGCAAATCAGCACTGTTACCAACTGATTGTATGATTTCGCGAATTTTATTTCCGTAAACGCACCTTGTCAGCCCTATAATTTATATCACATAACCCGTTGGAAAAGGTTGTACGACTTTCGGAGGACGCAATTCAATGGGCATTCATCCAAAAATCGGAATCACTGGCTTGCCCCGAAGCGGCAAGTCCGCAGTGATGGAAAAAGTTCTCAAAATGCTTGTTGATGAACGCACGAGAGAAATCAAAATGCGCGGAGGCACCGTTGAAAAGCCAATCTTGGGTGGCCTTCGGACAGAACCACTTCTTGAGAACGGAGAACGTCTCGGATACAAAATCATAGATGTTGTTACCGGCGAAGAAGGCATCATTGCCCACAAGAGCATTGATTCCCGACTCCGAGTACTGGGATATGGAATTGACATTGAAGAACTGAACCGCGTTGCGATCCCAGCCATCGATTACGCTCAACACAACTGTGAAGTTTTGGTCATTGATGAAATCGGTAAATTCTCTGTTGAGTCTGAAGCTTTCGTCAGTGCAGTCCGCAGTGCCCTCGAAGTTGACATGCCGACGCTGCTAACCCTGCACAAAAAGAGCAGGCATCCGCTTCTGCAAGACATTCGCCGCCGTGACGATGGTCGAATTCTTGAAGTGACTCCAGTTAACCGCGCTTTATTGCCTTACAAGATTCATAAACTGATGCGGGAAACCTACTGAGCATAACTTGCTCATCGGTTGATTCATCCGTAAGAAGTTCTTGGAACGTTCATGCACCCTCCTGCAGTTGCTGTTTCTCGGCTCCTGATGGGCGCAGGCATGGGATTGTTCCTCGGCGTTGGATTTGCAATGCAAGAAGAGCGTTCATCGCTGACTTCTATCAATGCCTTTCATGGATTTGCGATTGTTGCTTTGGTTTGTTTCGTTCTTGGATGGCAACTCTCCAATGGAAAGGGCCCCCTCGCTTCGCAGTTCTCCAACGAAAGCGACGAAGCAATGGCAGCACGAGTTCGGGACGATATCGAAGACGTGCAGCGCTCCGAAGACGTCAACAATGCATGGGCTGAACTCGAAGCCAAGGTTTTGACCAGCGAGTTGAATGAAGAAGAATGAACATACAGGAAATCGGTGGATTCATGAGGGTCCTCCTCGTGAGCCGATTGAGGCAGCACTATGAGTGAAATTCCTGAAGACCTGTACTATACCAAAGAACACGAATGGTTGAAACTTGACGGCAACACCGTTACCATCGGAATTACCGACCATGCTCAAGAAATGCTGACTGACATTGTTTACATTGAACTTCCTGGTGAAGGCGACGTCATGGACGTCATGGGCGAATTCGCTGTTGTTGAGTCCGTCAAGTCTGCTTCACCAATTTTCGCACCACTTGCTGGAACCATCACGGCCGTCAATATGGACCTCGATGACGCACCCGAATTGATGAACACCTCTCCTTACGACGAGGGATGGATTGTCAAAATGACACTGGATAACCCAGAAGGCGTTTCCGAGCTAATGGATGCTGCTGGTTACAAGGCTGAAATCGGCGAGTGAGCCGTTTGAGTGCATCTCCCGTTTGGAGCCTCTATGTTGATGGCTCCTGCCTTGGGAATCAAAATGTAGACGCACAAACGCCCGCTGCCTGGGCGTTGGTTGCAGTCAAAGGCGACTCAGGGCTGGGCCGTGGAACCGGTGAAATCGTTGAGGAAACCTCGGGTAGGGTGATTACTGACCCTGAGGTTGACGGTTTTATTGGAGCCGAGGTCGGTTCAAACAACACAGCCGAGTTGTGTGGGTTTGCAGCTGCTCTTCGCTGGCTTCTTGTGGAAGGGGGAGAAGAAGCCGCAGTGATTCGTGCCGATTCCCAATACGCTGGCAACCTTGCAAGCGGAGCATGGAAAGCCAAAGCCAACAAAGAATTGGTCCGCCAAGTGCAACTGCTTTGGAGGGAGGTCGCAGGCTTACGGCCACTGACATGGTCGCACGTCAAAGCGCACCGCGGTCACCGTTGGAACGAGCGGGCTGACCACCTCGCGCTACGTCGCGCACAAGGCGATCAGCCTGAGCCCCTCACCTTTTGGAAGCCCGGACAGCGTTAGTCATTCAGTCGCGCTTGAAGCCAAGCCCGCATGGGTTGCGAATATTCTGGACGGCGCAGTGCATGGTCAACTTGGGCTTGAAGCCACAAAAGCGGTGAGCCTGAATCGTACCACTGCATTTCATCCAAAAGAACGCCCTGAAGGGTCCCTTCGTTCATCCAATGCTCTTGAAGAGCAATGGTCTGCAAATCACCACATCGTTCAAATGAATATTCTTCCAACAAGGCTTGAGTTGAATCAGGAAAGACGTATCGTCCGCACATCGCCATCCGGCTTGGTGCTTCGGACAACGTCGGTTTCTCAACCATCCCAGTAATGGTGCTCCCCGTCATCGAAACAATCCCGTATTGGCTTACCTGGTCTTCAGGAACTTCCATCAATCCAACGGTCGCATGCCCGTGTTCGTTGAATTGTTCAACCAATCGACGGGAGGCTGTTGACGGCTCAAAGGCGGTTGTGGGGCTGTGGACGTCCATCAGAACATTGTCCCCAAGCAAGACCAGCATGGGCCCTTCAACGGCGTGTAGAGCGCATTGTAGCGCATTCCCAATACCCTTTGCTTCATGTTGAATGTGAGTGAATATTTCAATATCTTTTGTGATGTTGAACAAGGCTGTATCCAGCTCGGGTCTCATTGAAGCCATGTCCGAACGATCGGTTAGAAAATCACCAAAGTTCTTTCGAGGCGAGAGAATAATATGGAGGCGAGTTGCTCCTGCATTCTTCGCTTCCATAACCAAGTGTGTCAGCAAAGGAACGTCAACAAGAGGAAGGGTCTCCTTAGGTTGAATGGCGCTTATCGGAAACATCCGAGTGCCTAAGCCGCCGGCTACAATCAAGGCGTCACGAACATGCTGCATGGTACTCCGACAAAGGCACAGGCTTTCAAGCGTGGCCCGCAACGGAGGAAGCATGGAGGCAAAAACCATCTCACTCTCCCTAGCGGTGGCAGGGGCAGTTCTTGTCGTACAGACCTTCCTCGATGTCGCCCCCTCAGGCCCTTGGGATTCTGCCTCTTTTAGCCGGGGAGTCCTCGGATTAGCAGGCCTTTCCTTCTTGTACCTCGCATGGTACGAGCGTACATTTGGTCGATTTGGAATAGCTCCAACGGTTAACCGTTGGAAGAACCCTGAAGACACGTGGTTGTCAGTTGTTGTCTTCGGCTTGGTTTGCTTGGTTGTGACTCGCTTGCTCTCGTTGTTCGATACGGGTCATGTTGCTCCAGAACCGGCAGGGTTGATTCTTGCTTTGATCGGTTTCCTTGCCTTGTTTAACGGGCTCTATGTTTGGTCCATCACCAAAGGGCCGCTTGCTCTAAACGAAGAAGAGTGATCAGTCAAGGAAACCAAGTTCTTGGTCAAGGACATCCAGAGCATCGCCCAATTCAGGAAGTTCGCCTGGGTCTTCCATTGTTGATTGTGGCAGGGGTCTCTGGATGGTCGTTGGGTGAGGGCCGCCTTCGGAAAGCCATGCCTTCCATGAGTCACAACGCTCGGGGCGCCGGAGACTCAGGATTTCCCACAGGGGGTCGAGGTCAGATTTCTGTTCGTTAAGCCCTGTGATTCGTTGAGCGAATTGGTCTGAGTCAACCTCTTCCATGCGAATGAGCAACTCTCGGAGTCGCGTTCGGACAACTTCATCACCGTCGCACCAAAGTTGGTGAAGAAGGCCCCGTCGGTCAGTCGAGTCGAACTCAATGTATTCCCTTAAGTTTGGAACAAGATTTCGTCGCACGATCGCCAGGGGATGGTGGGCAAGTGTTGCTAAACGGTCCGCCCATTCATCCTTGTCGAGGTACTTCAAATCGCCAACGGTTGAACTTGCTGCTGCCAACACACTTTCGTCATCTGATTCGAGCATATCGTTGAGAAAAGGGATGGCGTCTTCACCGAGTCGACGGAACAAACGAGTCAACACATCCGCTAAACCGCGTTGGACCAAAGGCTCCTCTCTGGAATGAAGCCGGTGGGTGAGTTCGAGACCAAAATCACGGTCAGCTTCAACAGATTTTGCTAAACAGAGCGTGACTTGAGCCGCAATTTCAGGGTCTTCATCGGCCGCTCTTCTCAACAGGATTTCTTTCAGCCCAAGCGGGTCAATCAAAGGTTTTCGTTCCATCAGTAAACGAACCCATTGCATCAAAAGAAGGCGCCTTGGAGAGGCGCTGTTCTCAAGGCGTTCCAGAAGCCAAACCGCTGCTTCAACCCCCTGTGTATGAGCAACAACGACGGTTGACATCCTTGGGACAACTGCGGTAGGGTTCCAATCCATGTGTTGAGGTCCAGCGTCAGGTTGAGTATGCCATGTTCCAGGTCGTTCAGCGAGAGCAATGGATTCCACGAGGTGGTATCCTTGGTGAACGGGCTGGCCGTGAGGAACGGTTGATAGCCCGTTAAGCAAAGCGATACTGAGCCACCAGCGGTCGGTATTGGGTGCGTGAGGGTCAAAGGCTTGAGCCAACCAATCTGTTGCAATGCAAAACAAAAGGCGATTCGACACATCACTCATGCGGCGTTTTAGCCATCGTTCATGGATTTCAAAGGGGTCATCGCTGAGGTTCATCCTGTGAGGCACAATAAGGTCAACCACTGAATTGAGATGTCGGTCAAACATACCACGGTCAACATTGAGAATTCCAAGGCCTTGCTCAAACAACACGTGCGGTGATGTTGGAGGAATAGCAGGGAAATCAGGGTCGCTCATCGGCGGGGAAGGAAGTGGCCATGCAACTGTTCCACGTTCCAATGCTTCAACCAATCCCGTCGCAACGAGTTCAAACGCTTCGTTTGAAATGTTCTTCCGAATCTTGCTCACGCAATCCACGCCCCAACCAATTTTGCCAGAGGCTGTCCTCAAATATCAAGCTCAATGTTCAGGTTCTGAATGAGTTCTTTGTATCGGTTACGAATGGTGACTTCCGTAACACCTGCAACTTCAGCAACTTCACGTTGAGTTCGACGCTTTCCGCACAAAACCGATGCGATGTAGATGATTGAGGCTGCAATTCCGGTCGG
>ERZ1048686.2212-NODE-2212-length-13722-cov-5.664813_pt1 | contig 13722 bp, 8 predicted proteins | sample MGYA00383099_ERZ1048686 | MGnify/ENA primary metagenome ERZ1048686 (study PRJEB29581, sample SAMEA5548369) | metagenome | biome: marine; feature: coastal; material: water | depth 25 m | study: Short-term variability in the microbial, nano- and picoplankton... | reverse complement strand
GAATAATAGTAGTATGCAGCCGTACTCAATCGTGATCTATCCAAATCCACGACTTGGGCTTGGACGTTGCTAAACGCTAAAATCAGTATGGTACAGGCGAAAATTCTAACCATCATTATGAAAAACTCCACTTAAAAACCAGCTATTGTCGCAACCTGCAGATATACTGAGCCAATTACTTAATCAGTTCCACGGTATGCTAAACTAATCCATTTATATCTGTATTAAAGGGATTGAAGACCAACTCAGGAGACCCAGGCCTCTCACAAACTGAACCCACACTAGTAAACTTCTTCAGCTCTCCGGCCCTTGCTCTGGCATGAGGCCCTTCGCGTCGCGAAGTTCACACACTTCCAAGGGGGTACTCATAAAGATCTCGAAAAACTCGGCAACATCAAAGAGATCTCGTGCCTTTTTCATTTGGCCTCGGAGACGGAAATAAACGAACAGAGAACGATGATTCTCGCATCGACCATCAGCATGGCAGTCTTTAAGACGCACCAGTTTTCTACCCGCCCCTAATTCGATGTACAAGCTCAATAGCCGGGCGAGCGTCAGCGAGCCCGTATCCTCCCCCATTCAAGATGTCTTGGTAGACGGCCGTATGGAGATCCGTGAACCCATCTGAGAACTCAAAGGCCTCGCCGTCGAGGGTCAATGACCTCCACGTCGTTTTTTCTCCAGCTTCCGCCGGTAGGTCGTTCTTATCGACAGATAGGTGCCACGTCACATCGGCATTTTCCAGCGTCAATTCACCCTTCATACTGTGAGCCGAGCGATGCGTAACCGTGGAAGCCAGCTCAGAGCCGAAAATCCACATGAGCATATCAAAAAAATGAACGCCAATATTCGTAGCGACACCGCCTGACTTACTCTCATCGCCTTTCCACGAAATGAAATACCATTTTCCTCGGGAGGCGATGTAGGTAAGATCAATATCGAAACGTTTTCCCGTTGGCTCTGCTTCGACCTGCTTCTTCAACCGAATAACAGAGGGGTGCATTCGGAGCTGGAGCACGTTGTAGATTTTCTGCCCCGTCTCGTTTTCGATATCCTGAAGGGCATCTACATTCCATGGATTGAGCACAAGGGGCTTTTCGCATATCGCATCAGCACCAATACGAAGCGCAAAACGACAGTGCGCATCATGCAGGTAATTGGGCGAACACACGCTTATATAGTGCAGCCTGTCCGCCTCTCCCATCCTGCGCAACTTCTCCGCATGTCGATCAAACCGTTCGAACTCCGTGAAGAAGCTGGCCTCCGGCGCGTATCGGTCTATAATCCCAACCGAATCAAATGGATCTGTAGCAGCCACCAGCTTATTTCCGGTGTCTACAATAGCCTTCATGTGCCGAGGTGCCACATATCCGGCCGCGCCAATGATTCCAAAATTTCTGGATTGAGCCATTTACTCGTAGAAGGACAGGAGACTCTGTCTGAATTGAATGATTCTCAAAATATCGAATTCAGGGCTGAAAAACCCACATATTGGCTCAGATGCATCCGTTTTGAGGCTGTATTAAGACAAATCTAACACCGATCGTATGTCCTACCGCATTCTAAGACCTCTAGGATATGCAGCCCGTCCCCAACCTCGTCCCACAGATTCCCAATAGTCTCGTCACACTTCTGTGACAATTCGCCTCTGTTGCTGCCGTTATTTGGGTGCAGAAAGGGACACGGCCGCCCCACAGAGGCTGAGTCGGGTCAACTTCTATCACACCCACGAGTATATTCCTCGTAACCACATTGAAAGAGTTTACAGTCATGAAGACGACCTTTAAATCAATACTATCCCGCATCGCCACCTCGTTGATGCTCGTCCTTTTTCTTACCGCTTGCGACACCTCAAGCAGTCTCTCAGGAGATGACGATTCAGGATCCTTGGCCGAGTCCGTTTCCTTTTTGGTGTCCGATCTCGGGCTTTCAGCTTCAGAGACCGCCGCACTAACCGATTCGTTTGCCAAGTTCGGAGGAGATTCCGACAAAGATCCTGGATTTCTATGGTATGTAGCCGCTGAAATGCAGGCGACCTTAACCGAAGAACAGAAGGCTCGCTTATTCCAGCGATTGGAGCAGTCCAACGATCGCAGGCAAGGACCGGGAATGCGTCCGGGCGGACAGCAACGACCCAACGGACAAGGCATGCGCCAAGGCAAGCCTGGTCAAGATTCGAACGGTGGTGGAATCAGTCAGATTGAATTGACGGATGATCAGAAGGCGCAGATTAAGACCATTCATGAATCGTACAAACCACAATTCGAAGCCATTCTGTCTCAGCGCGATTCATTGACCCGCGACGAAATTAAGACCCAGATTGAAGCCCTGCGCGAACAGGTACGTGCTGAAGTAGAAGGTGTCCTTACGGATGATCAGAAAGCTCAGCTCGACCAGTTGAAAGCCGATGCCGAAGCGCGTCGTGCAGAACGTGAATTAGAAAAGGAAGCCAATCGAGAAGCGGCCAAACTGGTCATGATCGAAGTATTGGGTCTGACCGATGACGAAGTCGCCGCAATGGATGCTCTACACGCATCCCGCGAAGCAGATCGCCAGACGATTCAAGACCTGATCGATACTGGTGCTGATCGCGAAACGGTTCAAGCGGCCGCCGAAGAACTTCGTGCTGCACACGAAGAAGCCGTAGCCGCGATTCTGGACGAAACGCAGCTTGAAATCACGATGATTCACAAGGCATTGGCCCAGCGGATGCAGAATCGTAAAGGTAAAGGTGGTAAAGGTGGCCCAGGCGGACAGGGTGGTCCTGGTCGCCAGGGAGGCCGCGGACAAGGCGGCCCAAGGGCTGGTGGTCCCGGACCCGGAGTAACCAACGGATAATCAAGACTTCATCCTCGAGTAGTCACTCTATTTTTGGCGGGATTGGGTGATTATGGTGGTGAACCCTGGGGGCGCAAAGCGCCCCCAGGGTTTTTTTATGCCACCCTTGTTCGCTTTCGGTCGGCGGCTTCCTCTTTACATGTTGACTGCACGAATCTCGTGCACATGTGAGATTGAACAGAAGAGGGGACGCGATGAAAAGACTTTTACTACTGGCCATGTTGTTGATGTACAGCGCACCGGCCGATGGCCAGGTATCTACTTTATTATTGGAATCATTTGATTCCGTGACCGCACCCGACATCCCTCCAGGAGTATCTGAAAACGATGTCACATGGAAGACCAGCTCGTCCTCCGCCTCGCCCGGATCTGGAGCAAACAACCTAGTCCACACGGGAAATACGCCCGGTCAGGCCATCCTGGGCCCCATCGACTTATCCGACCAGACAGAGGCCACGCTTACTTACTGGGCCCGCCGCACGGCATCCTACCCTGCTGACAGCCTAATCGTCCGACTTTCGAACGATGGAGGGATCACGTTTCCTCATGTTTTTTCGTCAGGAGGCCTTCCCGCGACCGCCAGCACGTATGAACAAGTGATCATCAACCTCGATGCATCGATTTTAGGGTTCTCCAACGTGCACCTCCTGTTTGAAGGCAGAGGCGGCTCATCAAGCGGCTCGAACATGCGAATTGACGATGTACAAGTCACAACCCCACTCGACCTGGGATCTATCGAAGCAAAATTGGGCTTCCAGAATTCAATGAGTACCTGGAACCTGGCTTCGAACAATCATATTGAGAAAGTAGACTTGTCGTGGCCAGGACCAGATTCCATTCAGGGATTTCAATTTGATCTCACGTTTGATACATCCTTGATCCGTTTAGACAGTGTTCACACATCGGGGCTCTTAGCCGATGCTTCATGGCACGTATCCTCGGCTCCCAATCGCGTTATCGCACTTCAACTTGAAACGGGTGTACTGCCACCCGGCGCGTACCCCGGAATGCTCTCCCTGCACTTTTCTTGGATTGGAGAATATCTCAGTGCTGATTCTCTACTTAGCATAGGACTACACCAACCCATTGTCTCGTCTTCTGCGCCCAGCGGTAGCGGTCTCTTCATGCCAGGGGGTAATCGCACCCTTTCTCTGCATGCCGTAGCCAGTATGGCCTCCATTTCAACCACTACTCCTTCCGTCGACTTTGGACTCGTTGTCGTGGGAGACAGTGCTTCGATATCTCTAGACCTCAACAATGCTTCAGGATCTACGGATCTCATCATTCATGGCGCGAACGCGACACACGGCACGATTTCAGCTGGTGCACTGCCGTCGGCCATCCCTCCGCAGAGCAGCGGCCAACAAGACTTCACTTTTATTCCTAGCTACTCCTCGTATGGACTTATTGAAGGAAATCTGACCGTATTTCACAATGCCACCGGAGACTCACTCGACGTTCCGTTCACCGCTGTTGGAATAGGCGGGCGCGGAGACACCGATGTAGATGGCTCTCTCGACGTAGCTGATGTAATCCTTGGACTAGACGCAGCATTGGGTCTCGCGAATCCATTGAGCGCCGAGTTTCCAAGGTTTGACCTGTACCCATTCCCTTCAGGAGATGGACTCGTTGATGTGAGGGATTTAACGGTCCAAATTCAAGCCATCCTGCGTGCGACTTGGCCCGATAGCATGCCGTTGCCAACGCCTCCCAACCCACCCAGCGCAGGAAAATCAGCAATAGCGTCCCTCTCTTTACAGGGATCACCACCACGCTTGCTGCTCAATTCAAAGGAAGACCTGAGAGGCTACCAAATCAGAATAGCGAGGCTGCCTGCCTCCCCACCCTTAATCGCATCAAAAACGGGCCAAAGAACATCCTCATATTTTGACCAAGAGAGTGGTGTGTTCAGCCTCCTTTCTGTATTCGAACTAGGAAACGAACTCCCTCTAGGGAGCCATGAACTGGCTCTCATCGACCAACATGCCGTCATGAAGATTACTGGCTTGGCTGTCACCGATGCAGGAGAAAAGATCGAGTTGGACTGGAACGTTTCCACCGATTCAGAAAGGACACCTTTACCTACAGAATTATCTATAGCGATATATCCGAACCCATATTCCCTGTCCACCTCCTCAAATCTCAACGTAGTCCCTTCCGTGACTCGTGAAGTGTCTCGGATAACCGTGTATGATATGCTAGGTCGTAAAGTCTTCGCCCAGTCCTTCTCAAGAAATAGCCGCATCGTTTTGCTTCGAAACGAAATGCCTGATGCGCCTGGCTTATACGTAGTAAGATGGCAGTCCGGCACAGATGTCAGAGATATTCCCCTGATGCTAATCCGCTAATCCGCTAATCCGCTAATCCGAAAGGTCAAGATCATAAAAAAGTGCCGACCACCTAGCGGTGATCGGCACTTCCAAAAAATTCTGTTTCAGGACCGCTGTCCTATGGAAAGAGATATCGATCCATGTAAAGAAAAAGTAGCGTACTGGCAGTCGAAACCCAGACTAGGAAAACAAAAACCAACGCAACCAACTTCCAGGTATCGCGGTTTTTACCCGATTTTGTCTTGGTACGTGCCTTCTTTTCAGATCGGTTGGCAACGTTAACCTTCATACTCAACTCGTCCGACAAAGGGACGTGAACTGAACTGCCGGGCACATTTACCGCTGTCGGCTTGGTATGCGAACTGACAGATATTCCTGTCGGGGTTCTTCCATATGCCGGCATCAGTGGATTCGCTTCCTGATGACGACTTTCTTCAGACCAAACAGGCATGGCGTCGTTTCCTCGACCATCACCACTCCATCCCTTCGTCTTCCCCTGTCCATCACCTGAGTAAATAGGTATAAACGGTGTTCCGAGGCGCCGCTGTTTGGACTGACCATCACCCGAATGTTCGGGGTTGAAAGACCGTCCACTACCTGTGTGATTCGACGACGAAGATTGTCCGTCACCAGAATGCGATAACAAGGGTTGGGAGGCCTGCATACCAGAAGTATGACCCGAAGGAAAAGTAGGGCGATTCAGCATCTGGGAGTCAGTATCAGTATCAGTTTTAGTATTCGGCTGCGATCCGGAATGAATGCGGGCTGCGACTATTTCTACTAAACGTGACAAATCAGATTATTTGCGCTGAACGATGAAATTTTTCTGCCTTTTGTCGAATCGCTTGAAGGACAGCGACCGAGACGACAGACCACTTAAAGACGGGACTGAAATAAAGGGGGATTTTCCGTGACAATCAACAGAAAGCGACCATTGTAGACAACTAAATTTTTGTTTCTTGGCCTCCCCGCCCTTTGCATTACGCACATGGCTCCTCATTAGACGCTTCACCGATACAGCGAGCACCTGACAATGGTTTTCTTGCGGTTCTCTAGCGGTTTTCTAGCGGCTCAATCGTTCGCGGATTTCATCGAGGCTATCACCACCAAACTTCTCTAAGACAGCATTCGCTATTTCTAAAGCCACGACAGCTTCGGCAACGGTGGACGCAGCAGGGACACTCGTCACATCACTTCGCTCGTACCGAGTAGGCTGCTCTTTGCCAGAACGAATATCGGCTGTACCCAGCGGCTTGATGAGAGTAGGAATAGGTTTCATAAACCCTCGGACTATGATCGGCATTCCTGTCGACATGCCACCCTCAATACCACCAGCCCGATTTTGAGTCCGCCCAAAACCAGTCTCGATCGGATCATGCACCTTCGACCCTCGCTCGGAAGCCGAAGCGATTCCATCCCCGATCTCAACTCCTTTTTGAGCCTGAATCGACAGAATCGCTCTCCCAAGAAGGGCATCTAGCTTCCGATCCCATTGTACATAAGAACCCAACCCAACAGGTAAGCCCGTTATGACTACTTCATACGAGCCACCGAGACTGTCTCCCTCTTTCTTGACGTCCTTAATATGTTCGATGCACTGTTGGGTAAGATCCGGATCAAGCATGCGAACCTCACTTTCATCCGCCACCCGATTAATTTCTTCGGCGCCGTCCTCCAGCAATCCAGCAAGTTGACTTGCATAGGACTCTGGACTCGAGTAGCCGACCTCGCCGATACGCACCACGTGACTTCCAATCTGAATTCCCAACTCAGACAACAGCCTACGTGCAATGGAACAACAGGCCACACGGATGGCCGTTTCGCGCGCGCTAGATCGATCTATAACCGGTCTAATGTCATCAAAACCATACTTCTGGGTTCCAGTGAGATCGGCATGTCCCGGTCGGGGCAGCGTAACAGGATCAATTCCTGAGCCATCTCCATCGACGGCCATCACATTTGGCCAATTCGATTTGTCCTTAAAATATGCTGCGTTATCCAGTCTCATCGAGATCGGACTGCCCATAGTTTTGGAAAACCGGACACCGGAATAAAAGTGTATTAGATCCTGCTCAAACTTGGCTCTGCCTCCTCTGCCATAGCCAAGCCATCTCCTCGAAAGGTGCTTGTTAATGTCCTCGGCAACAAGGGGTATGCCCGCGGGCACGCCTTCAACAATTCCAATGAGGGCTTCTCCGTGAGATTCCCCGGCCGTTAAATATCGGATCATGGAGTTTCTCTTTCGATCTCAAAAAATACAATCGTTCTATCTGATCGCTGAGCCTGAATCAACACGGTGGTTTGATCTTTTAGCTGCGCTCTCATCGCATCAATATTAAATACAGGAGTGTCGTCGACGTGTGTGATGATCATCCCTCTCGAAATGCCCGCCTGATCGAACAAGCCGTCTTTCGTCACAACAGCAACAAAAACACCGTGCATAAGCTGATATTGGCGGCGCAAACGCCCATCTAAATCGGCTAGACCCACACCCCACTCTTCAAACTGCACCGTAGATTCGTCTGGTATTTCAGAATCAGGCAACGAAGGAAGTGGGTTGAGCTGATTCTGGCGACCCAAATCAGACAACCAATTTTCGTATCCAGGAGACTCGCGCCCCTTCAGCGTAACATCAAAGTCACGAACCTGGCCATTTCGCCATATTTCAACCGGTACCACATCGCCCGGAGAAAATAATGCGATTGCACTTTGCAGTTCGTTGGGTTCGGTCATTGATCTACCATCAATAGTCAACAACACGTCGCCCGATCGCAGTCCGCTCAATTCACCAGCAAGGCCACGGTGTACATCTTGTAAATAGACGCCTTGAACCTCACTTAATCCTAAAGCTTCTGCTCTGGCCGCATCCATTGGTGTAATCGAAACTCCCAGATATCCACGACGAACTTCTCCAAATCGAATCAAGTCGCGCACGACTCTCTCCATCAAATCTACGGGCACCGCGAAACCATATCCTTCATACGAGCCTGACTCAGTGGCGATGGCTGTAGCAATACCTACCAATTCACCACGAAGATTGACGAGCGCACCGCCCGAGTTACCGGGATTAATCGCAGCATCAGTCTGAATAAAACTTTCGATCCCAAGCTGATTATCAATAACGTCTACCTGACGCCCGATAGCGCTTACAATACCTGCTGTCACGGTGGAGGTAAGGCGAAACGGATTCCCAACGGCCAGGACCCATTCTCCCACTTCCACTGAGTTAGCATCGCCTAATGCGATGACTGGGACAGGACTTTCCGGGTCAATCTTGATGACTGCTAGATCGGTTGTTGGATCACGGCCTATTACGCGTGCCTGAAATTCCCTTTTGTCCCCCAGCGTAACGAAAATCGAATTGGCGCCTTCAACGACATGGTTATTGGTGACGATGTAGCCATTATCATCGATGATTACACCACTCCCCAAGCTTTGAGAGGAGCCCCGTCCGTTTTCACTTCCAAACTGTCGAAAAATGGAATTACCCGTCACACCCGAGACCACCTGAATAAACACGACGGTCGGTGTAACTCGCGATGAGACATCTTTAAATACCTCATTCAGGGACAACGCATCGAGATAGGCCAAGGGTATATCACTTTCGGGAACTGCGACATAGCCAGACCCCGGGGCGCTTCCAAGCTCGACCCGCTCAACGACTCCGGGTCGCGCGGTACCAGACATACCGGTCCCGCCGAACCACATGGTCAGTAATATGCCCATCATCAATCCGATGACAATGAGCCCTATTCGTATTAAGGTCTGCTGATCGTTTAATCGACTCACTCTCTACTCCGCATTTTATGCTTAGTCCCTTTCTTACATTCAAGATCGAACTCGGTACCGAACTCGATCTTGACCTGTTTTTTTAACGATGTGGCGGACATCACCGTAAATACCGCATTCGGGGAATTTCGTTTCGACGATGCGATCTATTGATAGTAAGCCATCAACCTACAATTTAAGCAACTCGTCCTCTTCTTCTTGCTTTAGTTGCTGCATTGCGTCTTTTGCTGATCTCGCCAACTCCTTACGATTTTGATTCTTCGCAGGTATCGGCTTGCCGATCCGCACCACAAAATGCAATCGGCCCAATCCGAGCACCTTCCAGAGATTTGCAGTCATTTTTTGAGGCGAAGACCATGTCACTTCTACTCGGGAAAGCTCAGTTACGGGTTTCCCGTCAATGGTCCTCACATGAAAATAGACGGGTACAACAAACCCGTCATCCATGTTGGCGACACTTTCAAAGCCGCCCGTTTTAAACGGCAATAGTTCTTTTCCGTCTGACGTGGTTCCCTCCGGAAAGATGAGCACCGCAACTCCTGACCTCATTCTGGCCCGAATCTCATCAACGGTCTGGTTCGTTCGCATCACATTTTTTCGGTGAGCGAAAATGATCCCCACAGCTTTGCAAACCCAGCCGAAAACGGGCCAACCGCCTAATTCAGATTTTGCAACAAACGCGGTATTGAATCGACCAGCCAAGATCCAAGGATCGAGCGTCCCAATATGGTTTGGAACGATAAGCGAAGGTTTTTCGGACGAGTAGTGACCTACAACTTCTGTTGTTATCCGAAGACTGCGACACATCGAGACCCCGGCATCTCTCTGTCGTTGAGCTGCGAAGGCCATTCGCTCTGCGTGTCCCATTTTACGACCACGCCACATGATGTCTGCGCTGTACGCGAGCATGATGATGAGAAATCGAATAAATCTAAAAGACCGGATCATTTGCTGGGTCCACTACTCAGAATACTGATTTGGAGAAAGATAGGGTAACCAGAGCACCAGAGGAAGCGATAGAACCTCGGAATGAACCTAAAGCGATACGATTAGCTACGAACGCCGGGTCTCATTCCCATCAGGCGGTGCCTTCCATGCCCGATTTGTTCTGCTACAGGCAGATTAACGATAAACGTACTCCCGACCCCTTTTTCGCTTTCCACTGAAATGGAAGCATCTAGAAGACTCACAAGACCCGAGGTGATCGCAAGACCAAGACCCGTTCCCTCGTACGACCTGGACAAGCCGTCTGATTCTTGAATAAACGCATCAAATAACTCAGGCAAAAATTCAGACTCTATCCCAATTCCTGTATCTCTCACTTTTAACAATACGCGATCTTGAACGGACTCGAGCGTGATCGTTACTCCGCCGTCCGACGTAAACTTGACGGCATTTCCAATCAGATTGTGCAGAATACGTTCTATCGCATGTACGTCGGCCATAACAGCCGTTCTGGACTCAGGCTTTTCAACTTTAAGCCGTAATCCCTTGTTGACTGCAGATTCCTGAAACTTCAAATGCACCTGCATGCTCAATTGATACAAATCAACTGGCTCCAAGTTGATTTCCATAATACCAGCTCGAAGCTTGGCCAGATCCAACAACGAGTTCAGCGTCTCCATCAATCTCGAACCGCTGTCCCCAATAATGTCTAGGAACTCCCGATACTCTGCGTCTTTTGGAATCTCATCCTTCAGGACATCAGTAAACCCAAGAATAGCTGTAAGTGGTGTTCGCAATTCATGGGAAGTGGTAGCCAAAAACTCATCTTTAAGCTTGTTAGCCTGGATCAATCGGTCATTCGCTTCCTGCAGTTTTTTGACCACCTCTCTTTCGCGCTCAAGCTCCTTTGCTTGCTCTTGAGCTGCCTTGTTCGCTCTCCGCATGGAGATATACTTTTTAGAAGAAAAAGTAAGGCCAATGATCAGGACAACGTAAGCGAAGTAGGCCCAAAAAGTCCGATACCACGGCGGCAAAATCGTAAATGAAAACCTCGCTTCATCACTAATCTGTCCCCACTCATTCTTGGCTTGAACCTGAATCTGGTGATTCCCTTCTTTCAAATTGGTAATCACAAAGTGAGATTGTGCATTCCAGAGTTCATTGTTGAGGATTTCTCCGTTTAACAAAAGTTTATACTGTACATCCTCAAGATTAGCATATTCCGATGCTGTGAGATCAACAGAAATATTTCGATCATAATAACCTAGAGTTGGCAAATTGGATTGCTCCTGAGCCAATCCAATTCCTCCATTTTGCCCAAATATTTTTCCAGAATAAAGCTCAATCCCTGTTTGGTTAATCACCACTCTAGAAATATGTGCTTTCAGTTTCCCAGCTTGAACAAATGATCTGTTTTCATGATATCGAATCAGATCACTGCCGTCATTGAACCAAATCTGACCCACTTCATCCGCGATAATCGCTGATGAACCACTTTTGGAAAACTTGAGTGCGTCTGGAGCCTGCGATAGCGTGAACTGTCCATTTAGCCTCTCAACGGACATTATACTATCTCGAGTGACTACCCACGCTCGACCTGATATCCAGTTAGTCGCTTTAGAAATAAGCGGTTCCTCTTCCGACCCTTGAAACTCTAGAGCTTCTACATTGATGAAGCCATTTGAACTCGTTGACAAGGCAAATATCCCCTCTTCATTTACTCCCACTACCTGACCATCCCAAAGCACTACATCATTACGACCAGGTGAGTGATCGGATGAGGATTTGAGTTCTATTAGTCGCGAAGATAATTGCACCGGATCTAAGTCCGACTTTTGAACCATTGCATAACCATGATATGCAGTTCCCATCCACAGACTCTCAGAAGTCTCCAGTAACGAGCGGACTTCGCGGTTTTGGCCATCTAGGATGGCTCTTTTCACGATGCAATCTGAAGTACCACTATCCTTCGGTATAAATTCCACCTCGCCCAATCCATCTTGCATTCCAACCAACAATCTCGTTCCATTCTGAATCGTCACCAGAGAATATGCGTGCGTAGGGATTTCCTTTTCTTCCTCTCCTTCGACTATACAACTTCGGGACGCAAATCCGCTCCCTTGTTTCTCGATATATTTTACTCCGTTTTCCGTTGCGATCCACATCTGGTCTTGAAAGACTGCAACTTGCCAGATCATTGAATCGTCAACGATTTGATCGAAGTAAACTTGCGGAGAGTTTGAGACGAAAATTAGGCCCTCAGAGTTTGAGACCAATTTTTCACTCGCGGAATACAAACCGGAACCCGTAGCAATAAAAAGCTCTTCATCAAGACGGGTGATGTAGTTTATATAACCATTAATTCCGTGATCTTTACCCAACCTCAAAATCGTCGTTTGACCATCTATAAAAGCCGCACCCTCATTGTCCAGCGCCACCCATAGCCCCCCCGTATTTGACACCTCTATGTAATTGACAGTATTGTCAGGAAAACCTGCTTGCTTATCGAGATGATTTAGAATAGCCCCACCTTGATCGACAAGAAGCAAACCTTTTCCAAGAGTACCTACTGCAAAAACTGTATCTGTTACTTTGGTGACGGCATAAAGTCTGGTATTCTCGCTTATTGCCTGTAATTCATCACCGTACAAAGACAAATGCTGAAGAGTCGACCTTGGGGTTTTCTGTGTAAAAAGCCCTTTCGACTGTGTCCAGATCTGGACTCCTTCTTTTCCACTTTGAACAATTCCAGATACAATCTCCTCGGCTAGAAGCTCTCCTCCTTCCATCAGCTCAAGTCCAAAGCCAATTCGATACTCTTTTAGACCATTTCCAAACTCTCGAACGAAATACCTATCTGCTATTGAAAACGAATTATGAAATCCTGTTTCTGAATACCAGTATGTAATTGAGTCGTTCTTAGAGTACCGAAAAACATAATGTCTAGTTTGAAAGAAGACATCATCACCTACTACATGGGTATTCCAAACATTTCCGAATGAAATGTTTTCGGAGATTAGATGCCTCAAAGAAGTGGCGACAAATTCCCCAGCGGTATCGACCGATATGCTTCCAAAATCTCCTTTTTCCCCAAAATAAATCGTTTCTACCGTAGGTTTTCGCTCAATGGCAAGCGATAATACAGATGTGGAATTTGGTGTCTTAATCAACTCCCACTCAGAACCCCTGTTTGCGAGAATGCCTTCTTCTTGCGCAAAAAATATCCAGCCAGATTGCGACTCGACAATCGACCATACTTGATTATTAATAGGTTCATCTCCAGGTTCAAAGTGCGTGATTCGTACCTCTAGAGTATCTAAACGACCTGAAGTGAAGAGCACATTATCGATAGGGTCAGCCGTACTATCACGTACAAAGCTGCACAAGAACAAGATTGTTAGAGACAGTATCAAGAGATACCGTAGGGCAAATCTGTCGACTCGATTTGTATATCGAAAACTAGTGATCAAGAATATTTTGATACAATTGGTCCTGGGTGGCCCCAGAAGTATCGGCAGCCGATAGATGGTCTTAATTATTTTCTTGGATCAGATTGTCGTGATATGTAACTGCTTTCCGTTTAGTAGTGCGAACAGTCCCACTATTGTTATTGGGATAGAGCGGTATCCCCATCAAATACGTTTAGAAAATCAAAATGAAATCGAAACTGCACATTCTCGCCATGATCGCGGCAATTGCTCTGACAGGTTGCAACCCAGATTCTCTCGTGGGTTCTCAGTCGGATGACATGGTCGTTACTTTCGATGGCACTACTGGACATAATGTCGGTGGCACTACTGGACATAATGTCGGTGGCACT
>ERZ1048686.2206-NODE-2206-length-13738-cov-27.462983_pt1 | contig 13738 bp, 10 predicted proteins | sample MGYA00383099_ERZ1048686 | MGnify/ENA primary metagenome ERZ1048686 (study PRJEB29581, sample SAMEA5548369) | metagenome | biome: marine; feature: coastal; material: water | depth 25 m | study: Short-term variability in the microbial, nano- and picoplankton... | reverse complement strand
CCGAGAGAAGGCGCCTCTTCCTGCACCCCGCCGGAATCTGTCAGTATAAAATAGGATTGCATCATCAAGTAGACGAAAGGCAGATAATCCTGAGGGTCAATCAGAAAAATATTTTCTTTTCCATTCAGGTACTTCTTCACTGGTTCCTGAACGTTGGGGTTCAAATGCACTGGGTAGACGATTTGAACTTCCGGATGCTGTTCTGCAATGTGGTTGATCGCCTGACAAATTCTTTCAAACCCGGCGCCGAAGCTTTCACGGCGGTGGCCGGTAACAAGAATCAGCCGCCTATTCGGATCTAGAAATGGGAATTGAGCGGCTAAATCTTTCGAGAGCATCTGATCAGACTGGATTCTCTTTTGAACCCATAGCAGCGCATCGATTACGGTATTTCCTGTTACGTAAATCGAGGCAGCGTTCACATTTTCAACCAACAGATTATCTTTCGATCTTTCGGTAGGCGCAAAATGGCGACTTGTTAGCGCACCCGTGATTTTTCGATTCGCTTCTTCTGGCCACGGAGAATAGAGGTCACCTGTTCTCAGGCCAGCCTCGATGTGGCCGATAGGAATTTTTTTATAGTAGGCTGCGAGAGATGCCGCAAAGGTCGTACACGTATCGCCGTGAACAAGCACAAGGTCCGGTTCGAAATCAGCATATACGTGCTCGAGACCTTCAAGGACTTTCGAAGTGATTTTGCCAAGCGTTTGTCCTGGGCTCATAATATCTAAATCATATTCAGGATCAATATCGAACAGTTCCAACACCTGATCTAACATCTCCCGGTGTTGCGCTGTGACACAAACCCGCGACGAGATACCGAGCTGTTCTTTTAGCGCTAATACCAACGGCGCCATTTTAATGGCCTCCGGCCGAGTGCCAAATATGGTTAAAACTTTCAAGACTCTCTCGCTATTTCTACTATCACTTGGTCCGATAACAACCTACAGAATCGTGTATCAAAAAAAACCAGCCTAAATATTTAGGCTGGGAAACTCTTGGCTCGCGAAGACTAGTTCATCTTCATATCACTAAATCTAAAATTGCCTGGCTCCGCGCTTTCTCACAGCACCCATTCCTAACAGGCCGAGCCCCAGCAAAGCGATTGATGCCGGTGCAGGTACGTTAAACCCTGAGCTAAAACTAAAAGTGCCACCGTTAGTTTGTGAAATACTCCACTCGCCAATGGTTGTATCAATTGTGTCAATCAGGCTGTTTTGTAAACCACAGTCCGTGACGCAGACAAAGCTGAACTCACCTTGTCCACCAATATCATCTTGGCCAGTGCCATCAATTTCGTCGCCGTTAATAATGGTGAAAATTAGGTTACCCGCCGCGCCCGAAGCGGCAGTCACTGGACCTAAAACCCATTCTACGAGTGGCGTGGCAGCTAGATTAAAATCATTAAGCGTCAGCGTCACTGAGGGCACCGCTAATGAGCTGGACCCACCTACCATGTCTTCAATATCACCATCTACTGTGTATAAGAGGGCATCAACCGAACTAGGATTAGTACCGCCGATGAGATCGGCGAAGTCGTAGCCATCTAAAGTGCCTCCGCTATCGCGGGTGAAATCCCCATATGCTGTGAAATCAACAGTACCTGAGATAGGCAAGGCTTGCGCGCCACCAAAGGACATCAGGGCAGCGAGAAATACCCCAGTCTTTAAAAATCGATGAAACATAGTTTTCTCCATTGCGTAATTCTTTAAAGGAACAACAGTTTTTGTTGCTTGAAAACTAAGAAGCACTTTACATGCCAATTTTTTAAGTGCCTGTTATTGATAGATATTTTGAAAATTCTCTTTGAGACAGCGCTCGGCGAAAGAAAAAGTGTAAAAAATATCGGCGTTTGCAGGCAGCCCCTAATTTTTTTCTGTCGACAGGGCTTCATCAAGATGCGCCTGTATTTTGTCGTTTGGTAACAACTTGACAGCTAACCTCAACACGCTTATCGCTTCTGCGATATCACCTTTCTTGTACAATGCCCATCCGTAAGTATCCGCAACAGCACCTCCTGTCGGCATGAGTTCGTGTGCTTCTTTACTCACTTCTACAGCCTTGTTGTATCTACCACTTTCCAGATAAAGCCAAGCCAGATTATTCTTAATAACAATCGAGCCTGGTCTTACTTTTAGAAATGCCTCATAAGCGGCGAGCGCAGCTTGAACGCTATCGTCAGCCGCAAGCTGAATCGCATGATTAACCATTGCAGGAACGCTCATTGGGATTGCTGCACGCCACTCCGCTAGCAGTTGGCTCGCTTTTTCACTTTCGTCTAGCTGTTGATAGACCTCGTAAAGTTTTTGCCCTAATCTGTCGTCTACTTTGATCGACCAAGCACGGGCATACGACTGCATCGCATCGTCCAGTTGACCTTCAGCCACAAAGATATCACCCCCACGAATCATTCCTAGTTGAGACTCAGGGTGCACCTGTTTCAGCTCTTCAAGGACTTTTTTTGCCTCGTCAAGTGCGCCAGCACCCAGCTCAATCGAAATAAGCATTCCCAACAATTGTTTGTTTGCGGGATATGAGTTGAGGGCTGTAAAAACGAAACTTCTCGCCTCATCAAATTTGCCAGATTGATAACTCAGCTGCGCCCGTTCGGCATAAATTGATGCATTTACGGTCCTCCACAACCTATCTGACTTGCCATTGCCAGAGCCGGCTTCAACCAAAAAGGTTTCTGCCTCACTCGCATCGCCTGTTTTCGCAAAAAAGTTAGAGAGCACCAGCAAAGGCTCCGACACTTCGTTTTCTTCTGCCATTGATGACAAAAGCGCGACACCTTCTGAGCGTTCGTTTCGGGCGACGTAAATCGAAAGAAGTCCCTGATAGGCCTCAAGGGAGTTTTTATCCAACCTGATGATGTTATTGACCTGCTCTTCGGCTTCATCATATCGGCCTAAACCCGTCAATAACGATGTAATACTCAACAGAGGTCGAAGGTCAGTATCGTTATAGTCCGAAGCCTTTTGATAATAATTGATCGCTTGCTGAGGTTGCCCTACTCTAGCGTAGTATCTCGCTGCCAAAAATTGTGTCGCAAAAGACTGCTGCTCGTTGGACAGGGTCATTGCCACAAGATCTGCCGCTCGCGCGGTATCACCCAGTTCAACCAACTCAGTCATAAGCGCAAGATTGAGATAAAGGTCATCAGACTTGCGAGCATACGCCGCCTCCAGTTCCTTCAAAGCCTGTGTTGGATCATTAATTCTAAGATGACTTGCCAAAATGATGGACAATCGAACATTGTCCGGCTGGAGATCAATCGCTTTCCGCAGGGCTGCTACACCTTCCTGTGTTGCATCCGCTGCCAAAGCGGCAACGCCAAACAGTGCGAGCGACTCAGGGTTTCTTGTGTCTTTCACTTTGTCGCGAAGCAATGCGACTACTTGATGAGGTTGATCGAGATAGAACTGATTAGCCGCAAACAACTGCATGGTTTTGGAAGAGGCAATCTCTGGATCAACATTTTCCTTAAACAATTCACCGGCGGCTTGATTATCACCCTGAAGAAATGCAATGACCCCACGTAGTGTACCTGTCGACTCGTTTCCCGGAGCGATCAGTTCAATTTCGTCCAATACAGTCAGCGCCGACTCAAATTCAGCATTTTCGACAAGCTCTGCAACCTTGGCCATCTGGTCTTGCAATGCTTCGGCATTAGGAAATGCTGCCGCGAGCTGATTTTGATAGATCAGCGCCTCGGCACTGTTACCCTGAAAAGCCAATAGTCGAATCAGGACGCGCAATAATCCAGCTCGCTGCTGAGTGAAAATATCTGTACTAGGCAGTACAGATATCGCGTCGGTAAGCCTTGATTCCGCTTCCTCAAACCGTCCCTGCCTGAGATAAACATTGGCCAATAAAATTAGGGTATCAAGATGTTCCGGGTCATTTTCAAGCAATGCGAGCAATCCTGCATCTGCCCTTTCAAGGCTGCCGGTTGCGGCATCAATTGCTATCAAGCCAAGCGTCGCATCGATATTTAATGCGTCGAGATCAAGAACTTTTTGATAACTCAGAGAGGCACTCTCAATGTCGCGAAGCCCGATCCTCGCTTCAGCAACCCGCAAAAGAGATTCAATCTCGTTGCCAGCAAAGACACCTTCACTTTGACGCAACAAATGCAGGGACGTGCCATATTTTCCGACAGCTAACATCGCGTCAATTAATCGCAGGTTGTAATCGTATGATTCGCTATCTATCGATTGCAAAATCTTTAACGCCTGACGCGCCATCCCAAGTGACAGATAAATATCAGACATCAGCAAATTAGCAGCTTCATTAGACGCATCAATTTGCAGCGCTGACCTAGCCTCGATCATTGACGCGTTGTACTGACCTTGCTCATAGTAGGTTCGGCCGGACTCAAGGTGTCTATCGACATTTGGCGCAGGCGCCTCTGGACTACAACCCGCTAGGAACACGCAGTTAAAAAACATACCAAGAAAATACCAACGTACGTTCATATTTATTTTTCCGAATAGATTGTTGTCAAATTTGCTGACACGCCTTAAAAATCATATTGCTCGTTAGTAAGCAGTCTTACTGAACAACACGAAACCAGTCTTAAACATAATTTCCAGATCAAGCCAAATCGACCAGTTATTGATATAAGCAAGATCAAAGTTAACGCGATTTTGCATTTTCTCAATCGTGTCAGTCTCTCCGCGATATCCGTTGACCTGCGCGAGCCCTGTCAGCCCAGGCTTAATTCTGTGGCGCAGCATATATGCCCTGATTTTGCCCTTATAGAAATCATTGTGTGCAATCGCGTGGGGTCTTGGACCTACCAGCGACATCGAGCCTTCGAGCACATTAAACAGCTGTGGCAATTCATCAATGCTCGTTCTTCTGATGAACGCGCCGATGGGTGTCAATCTGTCATCATCTCGAGTCGCCTGAGTGACCTGCCCTTCATTCTCCTGGTGTACTTTCATACTGCGGAATTTGTAAATCAGCAGTTCACGGCCATCCCACCCGTGACGCTTCTGTTTAAACAAGACAGGGCCTTTTGAGGTTAACTTGACCAACAAAGCGAATAGCAACATAAGGGGCGAAAAAATCGTCAGCGCAAGAAATGCAAAGCTTTTATCGAGTAGCGTCTTTGCCAGCGCACTGCCGCCTACCAACGGCGTTTCTGACAAGGATATTAGCGGCACACCGGCAATCTCCTTGACAGCATGATTCAACAAGCTGACACCAAATATGTCGGGCGCCCAGATTACATCAACATTGGCTTCTACTAGACTTGTCGCCAATGGTTTCACTGACGCACTCTCGGCCATGGGCATCGCAATATAGACGCGACGCACATGCTTATCTTTAACGATGCTATTGATCTGTTCCATATGCCCAAGATGAGGCACATTAAGGTCTGTCCACGCATCACCGAGTTGATCGTGGTCATCAACGACACCTACAACAAGGTCCGACGACCACTGATTTTTATTAATGTGCGTTGCAATATGGTGTCCCAGATCTCCCGCGCCGACAATGAGTGTTCGAATCCTTTCTGCACCTGTATTCTTGAGCGACCTGCGAGACGCAAAATAGATTAAACATTGACTAACAAAACCCGTTAAGCTCCAAGTGAGTATCACCTCTCTAGAAAAGTCTTCACTCGTTTTCGTCACAAAACCGAAAATAGCGAGTAAAAGCACCAAAGAGCCCCAGGCTTGCAGCAAGCTGGAAATATAGTCATTTCGTGCATTTTGATGGCGGTAGACCCCCACCATATTGTAGATAATCACCATCAGCAAAAAGATAATGACAGCGAGTATCCGATACTCATCGGAGAATTCGTCTGTGCGAGCGAACGTGTGGAAGAACAATAACGATTGCACAGCCACGTGATCCAGTACCATTTGGCCCCAAGCCCTTACGGACCTCGTTTCCCGAAAGAGTCGTCTGGAATCGTCAGTTATCATTGCGTTTGATTTTCTCTGAAAGTTTTAATCTGAAGGTTTTGATCTGGAGTTTTAAATCTGGAGGTTTTAATCTGAAGATTGTTACGGAAAGTCCGGAGGATGCTACTTTTTTATTTCTTACGGCTAGTGTCGAACGCGCGTACGGTATCAAATTTGTGACAAGAGGCATGACTTCATCATCAGTTGTTGGCTGACATTGAGTCCGGGCTCCACGTCTGTAAGTTATATCAGTAATCAACTCACAAACACGTTACATCATCGCTCTCTCTCCTAATATACCCTGCTAGTCGCACCGATAATTACTTACGAAAAAGGCAAGATGAGACCCGTAAATTGCGCGCACTAGACACCATTAATATAATGAGCACTGATATCCACTCCGTTACTGAGCAGGAAGTGGTAGATCTTGTTGAACAGGCAATCAGTGATAATGAGGCTATCAGAATTGGCGTGGTTAACGCAGCCAAGTTGGTCAACATGCAGACTGACCCTCTACTGGCCGATGACGTAAAATCTTCCGACCTTGTGCTCGCAGACGGTATGTCTACTGTTTGGGCGAGTCGGATACTTGGCGAGGGGTTACCCGAAAGAGTCGCGGGATGTGACTTGATGTACCGATTTTTCGAATTGGCAAACAAACGCCAATGGCGAGTTTACTGTCTTGGCGCGACAGAAGAGATTTCAGCGCTGGTCGAGAAAAACTTGTCGCAACAATACCCTCATCTAAAACTGGCTGGCAGGAGAAATGGTTACTTTTCAACCGAGGAAGAGTCCGAGATAGCCCAAGCAATTGCTGCTTCAAAACCCCACTTTCTCTTGGTTGCGATGACCAGTCCAAAGAAAGAGAATTTTATGGGAACCTGGGGCAACAAAATGAATGTACCCATCGTCCACGGCGTGGGGGGCAGCTTCGATGTTTACTCGGGCTTGGTCGAACGTGCACCAACGTCATGGCAGAACCTTGGTCTAGAATGGCTTTATCGGGTCAAGCAGGAACCGAGGCGCCTCTGGAAACGTTACCTCGTCACCAACACAAAGTTTGTTTGGTTTATCCTGAGGGAAGGAATTCAAAGGATATTAGGCAAAGGGTTAACAGGCATCCGAGCCAAAACGTAAACACTAACCGACGCGCTTTTCTACACTCTGAATATCACTCTTGGCGTCGTTTTTGATACCGTATTTCTTGAGTAGATCATAGAGCGTCGGGCGCGTTACACCCAACAATTTAGCAGCAGCTGTGATCTTGCCATTAGAAATCGTTAGCGCTTTCATAATCGCCGAGCGCTCAGCAGCTTCCCGAACATGTTTCAGATTCAAAGCAAGCTCCGCCGACTGCTCTAGGCCCAGATCAATTGCGGTAATAAATTTACCGTCAGCCATGACTACTGCATTTTTCACCTTGCTGATGAGTTCCCGAACATTCCCGGGCCATCTGTACGTATCGATTGCAGCGATAGCAGTCTCATCAAAGTTGACAATGCTACTATTATATTCGTGAACAAACCGGTCGAGGAAGTGCCTGGATAACAACAGTTTATCTTCGCCCCGATCACGTAATGGAGGAATGTTAACCACCATTTCTGAAATCCTGAAGTACAAATCCTCTCGGAAGGTACCCTCTGCAACCATCTGTTCAAGATTCTTGTTGGTTGCACAAACAATTCTGACATCAACGGGGATTTCTACTCGCCCACCAATACGCTCAATCACCCGCTCCTGAATAAATCGTAAAAGTTTAGCTTGAGCTTCCAATGGCATATCGCCGAGTTCGTCGAGGAACAAGGTTCCACCCTCAGCCGATTCTATTTTACCAATCGTCTGCTTGCCTGCACCGGTAAATGAGCCCTTTTCATGCCCAAATAACTCGCTTTCAATTAACGTATCAGGAATCGCTGCACAGTTGATTGCAATAAAGGGAGTATCGATACGGGGACTCAAGAGGTGAATCGCCTTTGCAAGTACCTCTTTACCAGTACCGCTCTCTCCATTAAGAGAGCAGGTAACATCCGTCGCAGCGATTTTTTCAAGCTTATTACAGATGTTCAGCATGCCAGGATGACAAGTCACCAAACCAGTCAGAGGCGAGCTAGACCCATCCAGATAACGTAGATCCTTATTTTGCTTCTCCAGATCGTGCATCTGGAAGGCCCTGTCAACAATGAGATCGAGCACCTGTGTATCAATAGGTTTGGGATAAAAATCATAGGCACCCATCGATACTGCACGTAATGCGTGATCGGTGTCTTGCGCTCCTGTAACGACAATCACTTTAGTATTTGGTGCCAGTCGAAGAATTTCCTGCATAGCGCGAAAGCCTTCACTCACACCATCCTCATGGGGCGGCAACCCCAAATCTTGAACAACGACGGTTGGTTCGTGGAGTCTCAGAGCTTCAATTGCAGAGTTATAGTCTCTGGCGAGCACCACATTGTAATCTCCATCGCTGAAATGCCATTTTAACTGCTTTTGGACGCCTGGGTCGTCCTCAACAATTAGCAATGTGGGTGTACTTTTATCCATTCTTAAACAGTGACCTAGTTTACTAACCTACTTTGATGACCTGACTGAGCGCCCGCGGATTTTATTGCAACTCAACCAGCATTCGTTAGACAGCTTAATTTTGACGAAACATTAACTTCCCCGATTGGGTAGATTCAAGCCGGGTGTCAATTTTTCCGACAACCTAACGACTTTTTACAATCAATGGCGCTTAGTGGCTAGACCCGCATTCTTAGGTGCGCTGAATGATCGAAATTTCGCACAAAAATACGATCTGATTTTCCAAATAACTTCTTTGTTACATGGCTTTTGCGTTATCAGTTTTTACTCGACGTCTCGAGGCCAAAATCAACAAGCGCGAAATGCCAAACGGAATTACTGCTCCAATTATATTGACGGCGGCATCTCCAAAATTGACTCTCCTGAAATCGGCAAAATACTGCAACACCTCCAGCGAAATTGCGACCGTCACGAGTGACAGGAGAACTCGATATCCTGCAATCGAGGTTTTTAATAATCTTAAATAAATGTCAACAAAAGTCGAAAGGAGAATAAATAGCACGAGGTGATCGAAATCAATTTGCCAGCTCAGCGGTAAAAATGAAGACCATAAGGCATCTGACCACTCAAGAAGATGCTCTTTCTGGGATTTTGGAATGAACAATAGTAGAAACATGATCAAGCTAACAACAGGGACCGTCATCCAAAGTCCTCTCGATATCATGGCAATCACGACCATAACCGCGAGAGCAACCCAACAAAATTTGAGCACCTCTATGAGCATCACGATATGGTACTTCGGCTTTACCATCGCAGTCTGAATTTCGTCCACGCGAAATTCACCGGTCCCGCCGCCCAAACCAAATTCAACTCTTAGCTCGTTTACGCCTTTCGGAATAAGCACAATTGCCGTCGATTGACCTTGGCTTAATGTGCCTGTCCCTTCAAAAACCGTTCCCTTAAAGTCCCAGCGCCATTTCTCTTGTTGCCATCTGCCGCCCACGCTAAGACGCGCGTTATGCCATTTCTCGAGGCCTTGAGTGACATCTTTGAGACTGTAGATAGCTGTCAATTTCATCGCACGGGTTTCAGGCACAGGAATCACTTGCCATATGCTCTGCATTTCTGCCGGATGCCAATTGCTGAGATCAATTGTGTCAAGCTGATCGCGATCAACTAATTTTGATGATCGCCAACCCAATAGCCCTTGTTCGAATGTTGGATTAACAAGGAGTTCACCCGAAACACCTTTATAATGCTGCACGTGCTCGAATAGCACGTAGGTTAGCAAGCAGAGCACTAAAGCGAGGCCTATGCAAAACCTGAATGCGTGTTCCCATGCATTAACTAACGGATTCATGATCAGCGCGTTGCAGACTCTAGATCTCTAGCTTCTACGTTTGCAACAAAGGAAGGTAAGTGGCTGGGTACTGCTTCAATCACTGACAAACTGACTAACCGCTCAGCCAAGATGGCGATATTTTTGTCTAGATAGATACTCAACACCTGGTCATCTTCCGAGTCCCAGTCGTATTGTTCCATTTCTTCAAGTATCGGCAGTACTGATTGCTTTTGAACCAGTAAACGATACATGGCGATGACACCACCAGTTCTTTGACTACCAGCTGAGCAGTGCACCAATACAGGCTGCTTTTCCTTAACGGCTTTGTTTATCGCGGCGATGGCCTGGGCATACTGCTCTATGTTTCCAGTGCCATTCCCATTGAGTGGATAACGCTTTTTGTCGATACCCAAATTCATGGCTACCTCGTCTTCAGTCTCGTGCTCGACTTTTCCTATTCGCTTACCATTTAAATCAACGATAACGCCGATATCATGTTCAATGAGCACCCGCTCAATCAAAGCGGGGTGCAACTGACCGCTGCGATAAATGCTGCCGGCTTCTACAACACCCCAGCGTTTCGGGATAAGCCGATCTTCGAGATGTTCTTTCCAGGTATAGGCCGACAAGCAAAGTACCAACAAGCTATATGCAATCACTTTGACTGTTCGTGGACTTATCAAGGGACTTTTGAGCGCTGTATCAACACTTCGAGGTTTTTGTTCGCTCATGTGGGTACCGAATATAAAATTGACGCGATGGACTGATGGTATTAGCGGGCCATGCCGCTAACCGGGCTCTGACTCAGCGCCGATCTCCGCCCTCAATAAACCACGAAACGCATTTCGCGCGCTGCTGTTGCCACGGGTTACATTGTACACTTCTTCTGCGATCGGCATTTGTATTTTGTACTTTTCGGCAAGGGCGATAACCGCCGGTGCACTTTTGACACCCTCAGCGACCATGTACATTTCATTGATGATTTCATCGATGCTTCTGCCTTTACCCAGTTCGTAGCCAACATTTCTGTTTCGGCTTTGGGGGCTTGTACAAGTCGCAACAAGGTCTCCCATACCCGCCAGCCCAGAGAAAGTTGCCTCAGCGCCTCCGAGTGCAACACCCAGGCGCATGATTTCAGCAAGTCCCCGAGTAATCACAGCAGATCTTGTATTTTCACCGGCACCCTGTCCGTCACCCATACCCGCAGCAATAGCGATAATATTCTTCAGCACGCCACCTAGTTCGCACCCAACAACATCGTGATTGGTATAAACTCGAAACAGGCCGCAATGAAAAATTTTCTGTACTTCTTTGACGATGACCTGATCTGTCATGGCGAGCACACTCGCGGCAGCATAGCCTGACATAATTTCTCGAGCTAGGTTCGGTCCCGTTAACACGCCAATCGGGTGGCCCGGCAATACTTCATTGATGATTTCAGTCATACGCTGCCGAGTATCAAGCTCAAGCCCCTTGGTAAGACTAATCACCGGCACCCAAGGACGAATATGCGCTTTCACTGATTCAAGTACGCTTCTGAACTCATGCGAAGGGATACCCATCACAATGACGTCCATCGGAGCTACCGCCTCTTCAATATTGTTGGTGGCTATCAAGCTCGGAGATAGCTTTGCACCAGGCAAATACTTTTCGTTGGTGTGTTTCTGGTTTATCTCGTTAACTGTCAGCTCGTCTCTCGCCCAAAGCGTAATATGGGCATTTCGCGCAGTCAGCGACGCGACAGTCGTTCCCCAACTGCCTCCGCCTAATAGCCCAACTTTCAGATCAGTGCTTACCATTACTGTTGTCTCCGTTACATACCTCTGAGTCGGTAAATCGCTCTCAAATCGATAGCGCTGTAGCAGGTTCCGACGTCAGCGTTGAACAAATTCACCCTAGCATCAACAAACTCATGTCCCTTCTTATTGTAGAAGTCTAATACCTCCATTTCGGCAATCAGCTTGGTATCAAACGGGATGGGGGTGAAATTCTGCGAGGTTGTCTCCAGATGCACCCAGGGATTCATATAGGCAACCCTAGCTAAGATCCAGTTCGAACACCCAAGCACAAATGACATATTGGCAAAACCGGCACCTTCGTTTCCAAGCCGTAAAAGCTGCGGCATTTCTCTTGACTGACGCAGATAGGTATTCATTTCATGATCATTACGCCAATGGAATTTGACGGCGTGGCAGCCTTGTTCTTTTAACAGCGCCATATTTTCTGGTGTTGCTTCCAGAGCGGGCGTATCACGATCAGCGAACTTGTCACCTCTTATCACAGGGGGAGATGCCAGTTGTCCTTCATCAGCCAGGCGCACCTCGGCTTCGGCACTTACCGTGCCATCAGGACGAATCAATTTGGCACTATAGCCCGCAGAATCTGTACCGCTATCACCACGCTCAATAATATCGACCTGAAAAGACTCGCCGTCATATAGGGGCGAGCCAACCTTCACATGGGCATGGCCGCGGGTTAGGAAATCCTGACCCCACGCTTCAACCGCCGGGTGCATTAAATAAGCTGATACCGTTACACCTGGCACCAGGCCACCCTTGAAGCCAAAGTCCTTGGCAACCTTGTCGCCGTGGATCTCATTTGCCGAATGAGGCACCTGATTAAAGGCTGAACCTGTCCAGCTTTTGACCATCTTTTCATTTCCTTACAATTTGCATACGGAAAGACTAACCCACCCGCCCTATGATTCATAGCGACGCGCTGGTTCTGCGCAGTAGCGTCAGAGGACAGATGACCTTAAGTAACTGGATAAAAATGATCGGCGTGCAGACGCAAAATATCCGTCTCAGCGCTTTGAGAGTTAGCATCTTATGCGTAGCGGACGGGTTTCCGATTTAACAATCAATCCCGATAACGACCTATTTAATTTGGCACTCGATGCAGCACTTTACTTTTATCATTGATCCTCTCGCACATGCCTAGAATCATACTTTTTTTTGGTCTGGTACTCGGCACAATTAACACTTCCGCCAGTATCCTCTATTTCACTCGAGATATGACAGAGCGTGTTTACCTGAAGGGAAGTCTATTTCAACCGAGCAACGTGCCTCTTGAACACAGCCCTGCAAAAGTAAAAAATAGTCGCGCCGCCGAGCAACACAGAGAAAAAAATCTGTATCTACCATCACAATCTTTGCTGGAGGAATTGATCTCTCGGGTCGCTCCCATTCAAATTGGCGCAAAACTCGAAGCGGCAAAATCAAGTACGAAGGTCGCCCTTGTTGTTGAGGAAGACGCGATGGATCCTTTTTTTAACATCAGCTTTAGCGAGGCTGACACAACAAATCTGACGACTATGGAAGTCGCTAGCGCTACTAATGACGCGGTTTTAGGTGTCGGTGCGCGCGAGTTGCTCGAAAATCAGCTGAAGCAAAACAAACTTGCGAGGCAAGTCGCAATAGATCTTCGATCCTTCTATCGAGAGACGGATTTTAGTTCAGTCGATATCAAGTTAGGAGATTATCACAATCGTTTTTCACTCTCACATAGCGGAGCAAGTGCAACATCCCAGAGCATATTTCGATCTATAGGACCAAAGAGACACAATAACAAGACCGTAATTAAAGAAAGTTCCTATGAAAGGTTTACGAGCTTCATTCCTTCATTTCTATTCAGTCGCAGCTTCTGGCTCGTTAGTTATCTGCTGCTCTGCGTGACAATTCTCGCCCGCGGCCTACTGAGAAAGCATTCGCGTGTAACGCCGCCAATTTAAAAGTCGCTTCTCACATCGCTTAAAAGCACGGTTCAGTTTATTTCTCTTCGGCAAACGCTCATGTCTAATGAGCCAGCAATCAAATTACTCACGACAATAATGAACCGTTGTGTTTTCGGGCACGACTCGGGCCACAGCCATTAGCTTGATCGCTCCTTCAACTCGAGTCTTCGCGTTTCGGACCCTGCGATCTAGACCATGAGATCTAGACCATGAGATCTGGACCAT